>OGDN01001175.1_pt1 | contig 46143 bp, 46 predicted proteins | sample 1570271 | NCBI WGS metagenome assembly OGDN01 (sample SAMEA4384481, study PRJEB24528) | human gut metagenome | reverse complement strand
ACTCGCCCACACCTCGGCAGCATTTTTGAAAAACTGCTGCACCGAAAAACTTTTTCATTGCCTGCGGCTCGCATTTTGCAACCAATATCCGTGCTATTTATTCCGCTTCATCCAACGACAAAATCATTTCCTGATACGGCAAAACTTTATATCCCATCCGCTCATACAGTGATTTCGCTCGCACATTGTTTGGCTCTACTTCCAATCGCAATTGTTTTGCTTTTCCTTTCCATTCCGCTGCAACAAACTGCAAAAATTGTCTGCCGATTCCCTGCGAACGAAACGCCTCCCGTACATACAGGCATTCTACCCAGATAATGATTCCACCTGCTTCCTGCTGCATCATCTGATTCAAAATTGCAAACCCTGCCGGTTCTCCATCCACTTCCATCAGATACCCAAACAAATAGGTATCTGCCTGTAAAAGTTCCTGAAATGTTGCAACATGGTGTGCCATTGGAATCGGATGACACACGGCAGAAGAATGAAAAAATTCTTCGCACATCTCATAAAATATAGGTTCATCTGCTGCTGTCAATTTCCGAATTGTCATGATAAATTCTGTCTTTCTCCTTTATGCTATCTTGTGATTGAGTCTTAAATTTGTACTGGAATCGGGCTGCTGATTGCACCGTACTGCTCCGGTCGGCGGTCACGGAACAAGCCCCATTCCAAGCGGTCTTTCTGAATCGCATCCAAGTCAAATGTGTGCAGCAAAACAGTATCTTCGGTTCGTCCTGCCTGCTTTAAAACTGCTCCTGTCTGGTCGGTAATGAAAGATGTTCCGTAAAAGGTCAGTTCAGACTGCTGATTCTGATTTGCTTCACACGGTTCTACGGTTTCTGTTCCAATCCGATTTGCTGCAATCACAGGCATCAGATTTGCTGCTGCATGCCCCTGCATACACCGCTGCCAATGTCCAGAACTATCCATGCCCAGCAGCGGTTCTGAACCAATTGCAGTCGGATAGAATAACAATTCTGCTCCCTGCAATGCCATGCAGCGAGCCGTTTCCGGAAACCACTGATCCCAGCAGATTCCAACGCCAATGCAGCCATAACGAGTATTCCAGACCCGAAAACCAGTATCGCCCGGCGTAAAATAAAACTTCTCCTGATAAAAATGGTCATCTGGAATGTGCGTCTTTCGATAGCAGCCCAGTACCGAACCATCTGCATCCAAAACCGCAACGCTATTAAAAGTATTATTTCCGGCACGTTCGTAAAAACTAATCGGCAGAACCACTTGCAATTCCGCTGCAACTTTCTGAAACCGCTGTACCGCTGGATTTTCTAACAGCAGCGTTGCATACTGATAATAGTCATACTGCCGCTCCTGACAGAAATACTGCCGTTCAAACAGCTCTGGCAATAAAATCACATTTGCTCCCTGTGCAGCTGCCTGCCGCACCAGTTGTTCTGCTCGTTCCAAATTGTCTGTGACATCTCGGCTGCAATGCATCTGCACAGCCGCTACTGTTACCATTCTCATGAAAAAACTCCTTTCGTTCAAAAAAAGCTGCCCACTTTTTCAAGAAGCAGGCAGCTGTTCCGATTGTTCAATTCTTACAAGGCTTCCCGTAAGGTGGAAACCGGTGTGGAAACTTTTTGAATATCTGCTCCCACCTGCCGCAGCTTTTCATCTAAACAAGAATACCCACGTTCAATGTGATAAATATCTTCAATCTCTGTAATGCCCTTTGCTGCCAGACCGGCAATGATTAACGCTGCACCTGCTCGCAAATCGCATGCCTTTACCGGTGCACCTGTCAGCTTTCCAGTCCCTTCGACAACGGCAACTTTCCCATCTACAGAAATATCTGCACCCATCCGGCGGAGTTCATCCACATAGCGGAATCGCTGTTCCCAGACCCCTTCTGTAATAATGCTTGTCCCCTCTGCCAAAGTCAGCAGCGTGGTAATTTGCGGCTGCATATCGGTCGGGAATCCCGGATGCGGCATCGTCTTGACGTTGGTGCGTACCAACGGACCATCGACCCAAACTCGTACGCTATCGTCAAATTCCTCGATGTTCACGCCGATTTTCCGCAGCTTCATGGTGATTGGTTCAAGGTGCTTCGGAATTACGTTCTTCACCAGCACATCGCCATGTGTTGCCGCAGCGGCAATCATAAATGTTCCGGCTTCAATCTGGTCTGGAATTACAGAATAGGTCGTTCCGTGGAGATACTGCACACCACGAACCTTGATGACATCCGTTCCTGCTCCCATAATATCTGCACCCATGGAATTCAGGAAGTTGGCAAGGTCTACAATATGCGGTTCTTTGGCTGCATTTTCAATGACGGTCAAGCCCTCTGCCCGAACGGCTGCCAGCATGGCATTCATGGTTGCACCAACTGAAACCACATCTAAGTAAATCTGATTTCCGGTCAGCTTCTCTGCCGTCAAATCCACCATGCCGTGTTGAATGTCACACTTTGCACCCAGTGCAGAAAAGGCTTTCAGGTGCTGGTCAATCGGGCGGTCGCCTAACGGACATCCACCTGGCATTGAAACTCTGGCTTTGCCGAACTTACCCAGCAATGCACCCAAGAAATAATAGGAAGCCCGCATTCTTCTGGCACTTTCATACGGCACACAGAAATTCTTCAGACCAACGGTCGAAATCCGAACGGTTGTCCGATTGATATAATCCACCTGTGCACCCATCTCATATAGAATCCGCAGGCTGATGGAAACATCGCTGATTTCCGGGACATTTTCCAAGATACAAGGTTCATCACACAATAAAACGGCTGGAATCAATGCAACTGCTGCATTCTTCGCCCCGCTGACTTCGATTTCACCGGACAGCCGATGTCCGCCATGAATTACAAATTTATCCACTTTATTCTCTCCTTTTGCATCTGATACGGCTTTCTGACTCTTTCTTTTTTGCAGCCGCAAGCGACCTGCAAGTACCTGAATGTGCTACGCTGCATCGTCCGAAGTCTCCGATGGTTCGGTAGCACTGGAGGCATACCAGTGCAGTTCACTGCCGTCATACGGTTCTACGGTCACGGAATCCATGATGATAGACGTATACGGTTTATTGTTACTGTCTGTTTCCTGTTCTGAAATGGTGATGGCAACATCCAAACCGTCTACCACCTGTCCGAATACGGTATATTTTCCGTCCAGCCACGGAGCACCACCGATGGTGGTATAGAGTTCTTTTTGTTCTTTCGTATAAGAGCCATCGCCGTGTTCTTCATACTGTTTCAGCGTGTCCATCGAAACAGCACCGCCGGTTACAATATAGAACTGGCTGCCGTCTGTATCCGTTCCGCCGCTGTTGGCGTATGCAACTGCTCCTCGGACATGAATCAGGGAATCATCTACGCCGCCATCAAACTTGCCGCCCCAGATGCTTTCTCCACCCGTTCCATCGCCTTTCGGGTCGCCGCCTTGAATCATAAAATTTTCAATCACCCGGTGAAATGGCAGACCATCATAATAGCCGTCCTTTGCATGCGTCACAAAATTCTCGCACGCCTTTGGCAGCAAATCAGAAAATACTTTGATTTTAATCGTGCCATAGTCTTTCACATGGATGACAACCAATTCCTCGCCTTGTTCCGGGGCGGTAAAATTCTTGACCGCAGTTTCCTGCTGGCTGCCGCATCCCGTCAATCCCTCCAAAAGTAACACACTGCTCAACAGCAATGCTGGGATTCGTTTCATACTCTCACCTCTGTTATCCGGATTGGTTCGCCGGTTACACATAGTTTACATAAGAACACCCTTTATTATACACGATTTTTCAGGGCTTGTAAAGTATCCCTACAGGATTTTTCCACGAATTTGTGATGTTTGACGGAAACAGAAAGCGTTCTGCTTTTTCTTTTGTCACAGCACCGTGCAAAAAACGAAATGTTTTTCTCTGGATTCGTATATTTTTCACAAAACAGGTAATTTTTAGAAAATCAACCAGATGTTTCACACATCAGGAAATGCTGTTTTCCGGTACATAGGCATCCTGCTCCGTTTCGCCCCAAGTGGTGAGGGTAATCGTTTCAATCTGAATCGGTGCATCGGATTTTGCAGTGGAAACCGTTGTTGCGGTTGTGCCGTTTTCTGATGGCGTTGCTGCTCCGGTGATGGTATCAATTACAGAAAAGCTTTCTTTTCCATATGCCTGTGCAAAAATGGTCATCTGCTGGGCATAGTTCGGAATACCGCCCCAGCTCAAAAAAGTATCCGTCACCGCAGCTGCACTTTCGTCTGTATCTGCCAGTTCGGTTTTGGTTTCTTCATCAAATTCAATGGTATTGCAGACCAAAAACCGTGTTCCGCAGTAGGAAACATCGTTACCGAATAGCATCTTGAAAAAGTTATTGTCTTTCTCGGTCACCGGTGCACAAAATGCCCCCCGAAACGGCCACAAATCCGCAGAGGTTTCGGTTTCTACTTTCTGTCGGCTCTCGTCCAGCTGGTCATCCAGTGTGCCATCTGCATTCGGACTGCCAGCCCGAAAATAAACGCCCGGCTCGGTCTGGTAAACATACGTCCCGTCATAATAGTCCTTTTCCACCAGTTCTGTAAACTGTGCCACATAATTTGGGGCAGCTTCCGGATAGAGCACCGCCGTAATATCTCCGACGGATGTATGTACAATCATTGCAGGGGCATCGTCTGCCGGTGTTTCCAGCTGTAACAGGTGGGCTTTTCCCATATCAATATAAGTACTGTCTTTCTGTGCCATCCGAATGGTACACGAGAACATGGTTAAGCTGAGCAGCGAAACGACAACCAGCAGAACCAACAAGGTGGAAATGCCTTTTTTATTGAGTTTTGCCATAGGATTCCTTTCTGTTCGGGTTGGGATGAAATACAGAAACCGGCTGCGGACAGCCGGTCTGCTCGGTTTTTTCAGAGGGAGGTCTTCTGCTTACAGCTTTTCAATCTGCGTACCCTGACGGGTTTCCTTGACCCGATAGCCCAACGCTGCAATCGCATCCCGCAAACGGTCTGCTTCCGCAAAGTTCTTTGCCTTTCTTGCAGCTGCCCGTTCTTCGATCAAAGTTTGCACTTCTGCCGGAATGGCATCTTCCTGCTTTCTCTGGTACAAAATGCCCAGTACATCGGTCAGACTGTCAAACAGCTTTGCACCAGCTTCCAGCTGTCCCTTCGGCGTGGTTGCATCCGCACTCATCCGGTTCAGTTCTCTTGCGAGTTCAAACAAGGCTGTAATGCCGTCAGCAGTGTTCAAGTCATCGTCCATTGCCGTGATGAACTGCTGTTCCCGCTGTGCAAAGAGTTCCTTTGCAGCTTCGCTGCAATCGCCAGCCGGAGCGGCTGCAATGGCACGGTCTAAGGTGTTCCGGCAGGTATAGAGCCGTTCCAGAGATGCCTTGCAAGCATCCAGCAATTCCTTGCAATAGTTGATTGGGCTGCGGTAGTGTGCCTGAATCATCATATAACGAATGACTTCATAGCCGTACTGTTCTGCAACTTCCCGAACCGTGAAGAAATTGCCCAGCGACTTCGACATTTTCTTGTTGTCAATATTGATATAGCCGTTGTGCATCCAGTAATGCGAGAATGCCTTGCCTGTAGCAGCTTCACTCTGTGCAATTTCATTTTCGTGATGCGGGAAAATCAGGTCCTGACCGCCGCAATGCAAATCGAGCGTATCGCCCAGATAGTGCGTAGACATTGCAGAGCATTCAATATGCCAGCCCGGGCGACCCTTGCCCCATGGAGATTCCCAGTATGGTTCACCCGGCTTTGCAGCTTTCCAAACAGCAAAGTCCAGCGGATTTTCTTTCTGGTCATTGACATCAATTCGAGCACCTGCCTGTAATTCTTCCATCGGCTGACCGGAAAGCTTGCCATAGTCGGAAAAAGAAGTGGTGCGGAAGTAAACATCGCCGTTGGATTCATATGCATGACCGCTTTCCACGAGCTTCTTCACCATGTCAATAATCAAATCCATGTTTTCTGTTACTTTCGGATGGATGTCCGCATCCATAACATTTAAGCCGTGTGCATCGGTCTTGTATTCCCGAATATACCGTTCTGACAGTTCAGAGGCTGGCACGCCCTCTTCGTTTGCCCGACGGATGATTTTGTCATCGACATCGGTGAAGTTCTGTACATAAGTCACTTCATAGCCACGATATTTCAGATACCGCCGCAGCACGTCAAAGGCACAGATTGGGCGGGCATTTCCGATATGAATATAGTTATAAACAGTTGGCCCGCAGGCATAAATGCGGATGTGATTCGGTTCAATCGGAACTAATTCCTCTTTTTTTCTGGTCAAGGTGTTGTAAATATGCATGTCTTTGCATTCCTTTCTTTCTTGCATGATTGGAGAACAGAACGCCCGCCAAGCGACAGGCATTCTCGGTCTGTCATAAATTATTTGTCCTCTGTTTTCTGGTCTTCCAGTGCAGATAATTCCTGATGCAGGGCAGTGACACTGCTCTTCAGTGCATCAATATCCTGTAAGTTCAAGTCTGGGCAGGTCATTTGATCCAAATCTTCCACGATTTTCTTTCCGGCACAGCGTGCAACTCTTGCCGGAACACCAACAGCGGTACAGTTATCCGGAATTGGCTTCAAAACAACCGCATTGGCAGCGACTTTTACATTATTTCCAATGGTGATCGGCCCTAATACTTTCGCACCAGCTCCTACCATCACATTATCTCCTAAAGTTGGGTGACGTTTTCCTTTGTCTTTTCCTGTGCCGCCCAGTGTCACGCCCTGATACAGCAGACAATTTTCCCCGATTTCGGTGGTTTCTCCAATGACAACGCCCATGCCGTGATCAATAAATAAACCCTTTCCGATTTTTGCACCGGGGTGAATCTCAATGCCGGTACGATGACGGGCACGCTGCGAGATGATACGGGCAATGGTAAAGAACCCGTGTTCATAAAACCAATGTGCTTTCCGATAACTGCGGACAGCTTTCAAACCGGAATACGTCAACAGAATTTCCAATGTGCTGCGAGCAGCTGGGTCTTTCTGTTTGACAATGGCAATATCTTCTTTTAATGTTCGGAACAAGGCAATCCCTTCCTTTCAGTCAAAAAATGAATCCATACATAAAAAAATCCTCTGCCGGACACAAAAATGCCCATGCAGAGGTGGTAAGGAAGCACCACGGTTCCACTCTGATTTTTCACTCATACACCCGTAACGAGGGCTGACGGAATTGGATACTTTACAAGCTGAGCTTACAGTTCCCCGCATCAACTAACAGTGGCACTTCGCAGCTGCCGGATATGCCGTTTCACCTGCCCGACACTCTCTGTCATCCGAATCATGCTGTTACTCTTACTGCTCCGTTTTTTCCTTATAGCAGCCGAATGGCTGTTGTTCTTTATTATTATACGCAACTTTTGTAGATTTGTCAATCCTGTTTTTTATTTTTTCGGAAGCGGCTCGTATCTTTCAACCACTCTTCTATAAAAAAGCCGCTATGTGAATTTCTTTCACACAGCGGCTCTTCTTCACGTTATTTCATTCCATACAAGTTCCTTACTTGCCCAGTGTTACCACGATTTCATTGGTATCCTGCAACTTTTCTGCCGGTACATAATCACCCTGCAATGCTTCCCCGTTCAAGGTCAATGCACAAACACCACTTTCTACATGGTTCGGATTCTGTACGATAATGTTCAGCTGCTTGCCACGGAATACCTTATGCATCTTCATGCCGTCCCATTCTGCCGGAATGGATGGACGAATTGCCAAACCATCTGCATCCGGACGCATACCGCAAATACCTTCTACACAGCCAACCATAACAGTAGAAGCAGTTCCGGTCAGCCAATGTACGTGTGCCCGTCCAGCATACGGAGATGCAGAGGACTCGGTAAACTGTCCGTGAACGTATGGTTCCATGACCCGAATTTCTGCCTTGTCATTCATTGCAGCCGGAGAACTTTCTGTGAAGTACCGGAATGCAGCGTTTCCGTGTCCCAGCAAAGCTTCTGCAAGAATCAGCCAGCCCTGCGACTGTGAGAAAATACCACCATTTTCCTTGGTATCCGGATTGAAAATATGCATCAGTGCACCATCAAAATAGTGATGCCGATACGGCGGTTCGAGCAGCTTTGCACCATATGGAGTATCCAGAATGTCTGCAACCGATTGCATTGCTGTGTCTGCCTGCTCCTTGCTGGCAAATCCAGAAATCACACTCCAGCTCTGCGGATTCAACCACATATTTGCTTCTGGGTCTTTCTTCGCTCCAACAATCACACCATCTTCCCGAATGCCACGGATGAAGCGGTCTTCGTCCCAGCAGGTTTCCAGCGTCTGTGCAAGCTTTGCCTGTGCATCTTCCAGATAATCCACATAAACAGCATCGTTTCGTTCTGCTGCCAGCTTCTTCATCATGGTCATTGCATAATAAAGCTGGAAGGCAACGAAGGTTGATTCGCCCTTCTTGCCGAGCCGCAGGCAGTCGTTCCAGTCTGCATGCAGACCAGCCGGCATACTGTGATCGCCCAGCCGTTCCATGGAGAACTGAATGGCACGCTTCAGATGGTCATAAACGGTATCTTCTCCGCCGTTTGCATAGACAATCACTTCATCATAGAATGCAGCGTTTCCGCTTTCGCCGACATACTTCGCAATCGTTGGGAACAGCCACAAGGCATCGTCTGCCCGATAGGACGGGTGTCCGGTTTCCTTGACATATTCCGGATCATCCGGTGTATTTTCATGGCCAGCATTGTGATTGAACTTGACCAGCGGCAGACCACCGCCATTGTCTACCTGTGCAGACAGCATAAACCGAATCTTTTCTGCTGCAAGTTCTGGGTCGAGGTGAATAATACCTTGAATGTCCTGCACGGTATCCCGATAACCATAGCCGTTCCGCAAACCGCAATAAATAAAGGAAGCTGCTCTCGACCAGATAAAGGTGATGAAACACTGATAAGCATTCCAAACATTAATCATATTATTAAAGGCTTCGGATGGCGTTTCTACAGAGAAATGATTCAACTTTTCATGCCAGAACTGCTTAAGGGCTGCAACTTCTTCATCCACTTTTCCAGCGGTTTCATAGGTATGCAGGATTTCATCTGCTTCTGCACTGGTCTTGCGACCCAGTACGAAAATCAATTCCTTGGATTCGCCCGGCTGCAAAGTCAATTCTGTCTGCAATGCACCGCAGGAATTGGAGTTATAGTTCAGTTCATTGTCACAATGTCCGCTTTCCACGGCAATTGGATTGGAATACGTCCGATAAGAGCCGATAAAGTGCTCTAAGCTGCCGTTGTATGCGGTAATCGGCGCACCAACCATTCCGAAGAACCGGCTGGTTGCATCCTTTTCGCTGTATTCGCTGATGTACTGCATCATCTTGTTCTGTTCAAACGCTGTTCGAGAGATGAACAGAGAATATTGCAGGTTGACTTGATCCTGTTCGTAGTTGTCTTCGTTGGTAAATTCCACAAAGCCAAATGCAGACAGGTTTCTCGGGCGATCGCTGTTGTTGGTGATGATTGCCCGCCAAACTTCATGCGTTGCCCCATCCGGCACATAATAAGTCACATCGGAACGAATACCGCTATATTCCGCAGAAATCACGGTATAGGCAGTACCATGCCGACAGGTGCTTTTATAGGTATCCAGCGGCTTTCCAACTGGCTGCCACGATGCCGACCAATAGTCGTTGGCATCGTTGTCACGCAGATAGATGTATCTGCCCGGCAGTGCCATATTGGAATTAAACCGATAACGAGTAATTCTGCCGTTTGCACCGGACTTTACAAAGCTGTAACCGCCGGCATTGTTGGAGATAATCGCACCGTATTCCGGTGAACCGAGATAGTTTGCCCAAGCGGACGGGGTGTCCGGTCGGGTGATGACATATTCCTTGTTCGCAAGGTCAAAATAACCGTATTGCATGGGAGTACTCCTTTTTTGATAAAATTTTTGTAGATTTATTGTACCATATCCGAACAGACAATGCAAGGCTTGATTCCAGTTCAGATAGGAAACCTGTTTTCGATTAATATATAGACTGTGTATGCTTGCTTCTTGGGAAACCAATTCTGTGCAGTTCGGCAAAATCGCTTCGCTCTTTGCCTGTGTGCTGTTCGCCGGTGATTGTGTTGTCTGAATTGCCTATGAATCTTTCTTAGATTGTAGTTTCAGGAAGTTTTTTGTTTTCAGAACGGCGAACAGCATTTGCTTACTTCTCTTAGATTGCAATAATGCCTAATCAATACGTTTGTTAAGGAGAGCAGCTTGCCTCCATTTTAGAGGATGCCCTTCCCTTTTGTCCCTTCGGGACATTTCCCCACACTGTGGGGAATCACCCCGCCGAGCTGAGCCAGCTCGACCACAGTCGCCTGCGGCGGAACTATATTTTTTGTTATGGTGCGAAATATTCCTGTCCTTTGCAGACTTTTCCGTCTACCATTACCAGCCATGGATCGCACTGCAAATCCAATGGATTGCCATGATACAGCTGCAAATCAGCATCCATTCCAACTTTCAAGCTGCCAACTCGGTCTTCAACGCCCAAAATCTTTGCAGGCTGCACGGTAATGGCTTCAAGTGCTGCTTCATACGGCAAACCGCCTTTCACTGCCAGTGCTGCTGTGGTTGCCAGATACTGAATTGGAATCACGGTGTGGTCGGTGCAAAGAGCAATCGAAACGCCATGCTGATACAGAATATTTGGCGTGGTGATTTCCAAATCCCGCAGTTCTGGTTTGCAGCGGTCACAGAGAATCGGGCCGCAGATAATTGGCACGCCTGCTCGCTGAATGATGTCCGGAATGCGGTGTCCCTCTGTGCCGTGTACTAGAACCGCATCCAAATGAAATTCCTTTGCAATCCGAATGGCGGTCATCATATCATCTGCACGATGACAATGAAAATGTGCCTTGTATTCTCTTCGCAGCAGTGGCAGCAGGGCTTCACACTTTGCATCATAATCCGGCTGATCTTCAGCTTCTTCGACTGCCTCCCACTGTTCCAGATAGCGTTTTGCTTTATACAAGCCCTCTCGGATAATGGCAGCGGTTGCCATTCGAGTAAACGGCATTTCATCTCTGCCATGATAGACGCTCTTCGGATTTTCGCCCAGTGCAAATTTAATACCGCCGAACGTCAATTTCATATCATCCACGCAGTTTCCGGCAGTTTTCAGAATCAGCATCGTTCCGCCGCAAGGATTTGCACTGCCCGGCGTTGTCATAACGGTGGTCACGCCAGCAGCCAAAGCCTCGGAAAAGCAGCGGTCTAAGGGATTCACGCCGTCAATGGCTCGCAGGTGAGGCGTGAATGGGTCGGTGCATTCGTTGCAGTCGTCCCCCTCAAAGTCTAAGCCGTCCTCTAAAATGCCTAGGTGCGTATGGGCATCAATAAAGCCCGGCAGCAGCAGACTGCCTTTTGCGTCTAAGTCGTCTTCGGTTACAGTGTCCGGGTCGCCGGACTGGACACAAGTAATTTTTCCGTTCTCCACCGTCAGAAAACCATGTGGTATGGTGCCAGCTTCGGTCATGGTGTGGATTACGGCATGATAGATGGTCATAGTTGATAACTCCTTTTTTGATTTGACGGATTGTTGTTTGCATTGTATAATCGAATCAACATGAAAACTGTCATTTTACGACAATTTCTTTATTTGCAGCACTTTTGCGAATTGTGCAGGATAGATCTCCAACACACCGCCACTATACGTAATTGCGATATTGTCCCCCACCTGCAAATCCGCTGCGGTAATCTCCGTGCCACGCCAGACTAATTTCGCATCATCTTCCAACGAAAAGCTGTATTCTCCCTGCCCATTTACATCATTCACAGATAAACCTTTCACATGAAAATAATTGCCGTCCTGTTTTTCGAGAATCGTGACATAAATGGTATCACATTGCATCCATGACAACGTACTCGTTGTACTATCTGGTGCAGTTTCTCGCCCTAGCAGAAAACCACCTGCTCCCACAGCCAAAAGCAGTACAAATACTAAAATCCATTTTCTATAAGATTTCAAACTTCCTCCTTCGGCAAAAACTGCGGACTCCACTTCTTCAAAATCCGCATCACACGATCAGCAGATTCCTCCGGTGTTTCTCCTGCCAGAACGGAATAAGTGGCATTGACTTGATACCAGCGTTCCCGGTTGTCAAACATCCGCTGCAATTCTTCCTTTGTATGGCTCTGAACAATCGGACGGTTCGGGTCATCTTTGATTCGCTCATAGCAGACTGCAAATTTCTGCTGCAAATAAACGATGATTCCATTACTCTGCCGTACAATCAATGCATTTAACGGATTGGTCATGACACCACCACCACAAGATACAATCTGTGGGGTATGTGCCAACTCATCAACTAATCTAGATTCCACTTTTCGGAAATATGGTTCGCCCTTCTGGTCAAAAATCTCCGGAATGGTCATGCCCTCTCGCTCTACAATCAAATCATCCATATCAACTAGCGGCAATTCCAGCCGCTTTGCCAATGCTTTTCCAAGGGCGGTTTTTCCGCAGCCCATAAATCCACATAAAAATAAGGTCATTTCATAGCCCTCCTTAGGAAAACAATCGTTGAATCTCTGCTTCCATTTCTGCAATCAATGCCTGAATCTGTTCGTTGGAATAAGTATCTTCGTTCCAAATTTCATGTGCCTTGACTGCCTGCCAGACCAGCATGGCTGCTCCGCCGCAAACCGGCTTGCCCATTGCCTTTGCAGTCTGAATCAATTTTGTTTCGGTCGGGTTGTAGATGGCATCGAAAACCGCTCCGCACTGCTGCAACAGCGATTCCGTCAGCGGCATTGCATCCACTTTCGGATACATTCCAACTGGTGTACTGTTCAGCACCAAGTCAAACGGTTCGTCCAGTTCGGCAGTCAGAGCGTAGCGAACAGATGCTTCCGGTACGAGTTCCCGCAATTCCTCTAAAAAGGTCTTTGCCATGGGAATGTGCCGTTCCAGAATGCCAATCGTCAAATCTGCTCCATGCAGAACCGCTTCGGTTGCCATCATTCTGCCGACACCGCCGCAGCCAAGCAGCAAGACTTTTCCATCCAGTGGAAACGATTCCACAGACCGCAAAAAACCATCACAATCCGTATTATAGCCAATCAGATTTCCACGGCGATTCACGACACAGTTCACAGACTGATACCGCTGTGCCGATTCTGCCATATCATCCAAAAACGGAATGATTTCCATCTTGTGCGGAATGGTGATGTTAAAGCCCTGCATCGCCCGTAAATCATCAATTTGCAAGGTCAGATCCTCTGCAACCAAGTCGGTCAGCGTATAATCCGCCTCCCGACCTGCCAATGCAAACAGCCGCTCATGAATCCATGGGGACATGGAGTGCCCGAGCGGATGCCCGATCAAGGTGTAATGTTCCATGTTACGCCATCACCTCTTTTAAGGTGTCCACGGATTCGCAATTCTTTGCGGTGACATCTTTCAAGGTTTTCTTTACCAATCCGGTCAGAACTGCCTTTGGCCCAAATTCAATGAATGTATCTGCTCCGTCTGCCTGCATCTGTGCCAGTTCCTGCGTAAACCGTACCGGAGAAACAATGTGCTTTGCCAGCAGCGTCGGCATATCGCTGAAATCGGTCAGTTCTGTACCCAGCACGTTGGAATAGAACCGTACCTGCGGCTTCTGGAACGAAACGCCCTGAATCGCTTCATAAAAAGCATCGGCTGCCGGCTGCATCAACTTGGTATGGAATGCACTGGCAACTGCCAACGGAATGGCACGGGCTTTCTTTTCCTTGCAAGCGGCTGCGGCTGCTTCTACTGCTGCCTTGTCGCCAGCGATGACAGTCTGCACGCTGGAGTTATAGTTTGCCGGAACAACATAGCCTTCGGTTGCTGCACAAATTTCTTCTACTTCTTCCGGCTTCAGCTTCATAATGGCACACATTGCACCATCTGCCTGCTGTGCAGCAGCATCCATTGCTTCAGAACGAGCCTTGATCACCCGAAAACCATCTTCCAGCGACAGCATACCAGCTGCCACCATCGCTGCATATTCGCCCAGTGAATGCCCTGCAACGGCATCAAATGTATAGCCCTGTTCCTTTGCTGCTCCCAAGCAGCAGAGAGAAGTTGCCATGATTGCCGGCTGTGCGTAAATCGTACGGGAGAGGGTTTCTGCTTCGCTGTTCTGAATGATTTCCTTCAAGTCAAATCCCAGTATGGAAGAGGCGGTGTCATAAATCACTGCCAGTGCCGGATGTGCTGCCAGCAAGTCCAAACCCATGCCCGGATATTGAGAACCCTGTCCGGAAAAAAGAGAAACTGTCATAATGATAAACATCCTTTCGTTGCGAATTTCGGGAAAAGGAACAAAATGCACAAAAACTAACCGCACATTTTGTGCAAAAAATAGGATTTGTTCCAAAGCGACAGAAAATCACTGCTTTCCGCATTGCAAAATGTGCCGAAATCCTTTATAATATAAAATGTATGAATCTGTGCGGCGGACTGTTTCACAGTCATCCATGCTCCTATCATACCACAAATTTTCACTTGAAACAATAGGAACGGAGGATTTTTTTGCATGGGCATTCACATTTTAGGCACTGGCAGCTATACACCGCCCTGCACGCTGACCAATGCGGATCTGTCAGAAATGGTGGAAACCAACGATGAATGGATTCGGACAAGAACTGGCATCAGCGTCCGGCACGTTTCCGATGGCGAACCGACATGGTACATGGGGGTACAGGCTGCACAGCAGGCAATCGCAACCGCTGGCATCGACCCAGCAGACATCGGGCTGATTATTGATACCACCATCACGGGCGAATATTGCACGCCTTCGATGTCCTGTATCATTCAACGGGAAACGAAAGCCGTCAATGCAGCTTGCTTTGACCTGAACGCTGCCTGCTCCGGCTTTGTTTATGCAATGGACACAGCACACCGGTTTTTGATGACCGACCCTCATATGAAATATGCATTGGTGGTTGCCAATGAAAGCTTATCCAAAATTACCAACTACAGCGACCGTTCTTCCTGCATTCTGTTCGGAGATGGTGCAGCCGCTGCAATCATTGAATATGCTCCGGATGCCCTGTATACCAGTCATCTGGGTGCAGATGGAACGGGAGCAAAATATCTCTATGCACACAGTGCACTGCCACGCTCCCCGTTCGTAAAGGCAAAACGGGAAGTAGAATGCGGCGACCCGGATATGCAGCTTGCTCCGCAGAGATGGGAATACACCATGTTGCAGGACGGCAGAGAAGTTTACCGCTTTGCAACACACGCCCTCGAAAAGGCAGCTCGTCTGGCAGCGGAAAAAATCGGTTTCGACCTGAACGACTTGGACAAGGTTGTTCCGCATCAGGCAAATATGCGAATCATCGAAACTGCAATGAAATATCTGAAACAGCCAATGGAAAAGGTCATTGTCAACATCGACCACCACGGCAATACTTCCAGTGCATCCATTCCAATTGCATTGGATGAAGGCATTCGAGAAGGAAAAATCCAGAGAGGCGACAAGGTTTGTCTGGTTGGATTTGGGGCTGGCTTGACCTACGCAGCCATCATCATGGAATATTGATCCATGTCTGAAATCAGAAAGGAATCGTTTAGATGAAAACAAAAATTACAGAACTGTTCGGATGCAAATATCCGATTTTTCAGGGCGGTATGGCTTGGATCGCAGAGAGCACGCTTGCTTCTGCTGTCACCAATGCCGGCGGTATCGGCATCATTGCCGGCGGCAGTGCCCCGATTGATTACCTCAGAGAACAAATTCGCATTTGCAAGGAAAAAGTCGGCGACAAGCCGTTTGGCGTGAACATCATGCTGATGAGCCCGAATGCCGAAGATTTGGCACAGCTGGTCATTGACGAAAAAGTACCGATGATCACCACAGGTGCTGGCAATCCAGGCAAATATATGGCAGCTTGGAAAGAAGCTGGCATTAAGGTCGTTCCGGTTGTTCCGTCTGTTGCTCTCGCAAGAAGAATGGAACGCTCCGGTGCAGATGCCATCATTGCAGAGGGCATGGAATCCGGCGGTCACATCGGTCAGAATACAACCATGTGCTTAGTTCCGCAGGTTGTAGATGCCGTTTCCGTTCCGGTCATCGCTGCCGGCGGTATCGCTGACGGCAGAGGCGTTGCCGCTGCATTCATGCTCGGTGCAGAGGGCGTTCAGGTGGGAACTCGTTTCCTCGCAACGACCGAATGCCAGATTCACGAAAACTATAAGAATTTAGTCCTGAAAGCAAAGGACACCGACAACGCTGTAACAGGTGTCTTCTCCGGCAGCCCGTGCCGTGGTGTAAAAACCAAGTTTACCAAGAAGCTGCTCGAACTCGAAAAGAAAGCTGCTCCGCCGGAGGACTTTGAAGCCCTCACCGTTGGCTCACTGCGAAAGGCAGTTGTGGACGGCAACGTAGAAGAAGGTTCGTTCCTGTGCGGTCTGATTGCCGGCATGGTACACGATGTGAAGCCGTGTGCAGAAGTCATTCAGGAAATGATGGGACAGGCTGAAACACTGCTCAACCGATAAACACGAAACACAGAAAGGATGGTTTCTCCTATGGCAACCGCATTGATTACCGGTGCATCTCAGGGCATCGGTGCTTGTATCGCAGAACGTCTTGCAAAAGACGGTTACAATATCGCTATCAACCACTATCCAAGCGATGGGGATAAGGCAAACGCTGAAAAAGTCGCTGAAACTTGCCGTTCTTATGGCGTAGAAGTGGTGCTGTTCCCGGCGAATGTTGCAGATTATGCACAGTGTGAAGAAATGGTCAAGGCTGTCAAGAAGCAGTTCGGCAGCATTGACGCTCTGGTCAACAATGCTGGCATTACGAAAGACGGCTTGCTGCTCCGGATGTCCGAAGAACAGTATGATGCTGTCATCGCTGTCAACCAGAAGAGTGTGTTCAACATGATGAAGCTGGTTGGTGCTGTCATGCTCCGCCAGAAGCACGGCAGAGTGGTCAGCCTGGCATCCGTTGCCGGTCTGTACGGCAACCCGGGACAGATGAACTATTCCGCTTCTAAGGCTGCCATCATCGGCATGACAAAGACTGCTGCGAAGGAACTCGGTTCGAGAGGTATCACCGTCAACGCTGTCGCTCCGGGCTTTATCAAGACCCCGATGACAGACGCTCTCACCGATGAACAGCGGGATAAAATGCTGGGACTGGTTGCAATGGGTCGTTACGGTCAGCCGGAAGAAATCGCAAGCGTGGTTTCGTTCCTCTGCTCGGACGATGCTAGCTATGTCACCGGTCAGGTGATTGAAATCTCCGGCGGCTTGATGATGTAACCCATCATTCCACAAGCATTGTACAAAACGCTTTCAACAGGATGTTTGTGAACCGCTTGCCGGAACTCCTCCGGCAGGCGTTCTCATTCCACCAATACCATCACCATCATCATAATTTGACAGCATCGCTGTCGAAGAAAGGATTTTTTATGAAACGAGTTGTCATTACCGGTATGGGAACTGTGAACCCGCTCGGCTGCAATCTGGAAACGTTCTGGAACAACGTCAAGCAGGGCAAGCTCGGCATCTCTACCATTGATACATTTGATACCACAGAAGTTGAAATCAGCGTTGCTGGTATCGTACGGGATTTTGACCCGGCTGCACATCTGGACAAGAAAGACATCCGCCACATGGAACGCTTTACCCAGTTCGCTGTTGTTGCTGCCAAGGAAGCACTGGAAGACTGCGGCTCTGACCTCAAAGACCTTGACCCGTATCGCTGCGGTGTCATTATCGGCTGCGGCGTTGGCGGTCTGGAAATGACCCAGAAACAGCACAGCATTTATCTGGAAAAAGGTCCGAACCGGATTTCTCCGTTCTTCGTTCCAATGATGATTTCCAACATGGCTGGCGGTCAGGTTGCCATGAAGACCAACTTCCGGGGCGATAATTACTGTACCGTAACTGCCTGTGCTTCTGCCACCCATGCCATCGGCGAAGCATTCCGGAAAATCAAGGACGGTTATCTGGATGCCTGCCTGTGCGGCGGTACAGAATCTTCTGTTGATGAATTTACCATCGGCGGATTCAAGACCATGAAAGCCCTCACCAAAGAAACTGACCCGGCAAAGGCTTCCACGCCGTTCGACAAAAACCGGAGCGGCTTCGTTCTGGGCGAAGGCTGCGGCGTTCTGCTGCTGGAAGAATACGAACACGCTGTTGCAAGAGGTGCAAAAATCTACTGTGAACTGGCTGGATACGGGGCAACCTGTGACGCTTATCACATGACTTCTCCAGCTCCGGAGGGCGAAGCTGCTGCAAAGGCAATGGTCAACGCTTACACCGAAGCAGGCTTGCAGCCGTCTGATATTACATACATCAATGCACATGGTACTTCCACTGGTCTGAACGACAAGTACGAAACCAGAGCCATTAAGATTGCACTGGGCGAAGAAGCAGCAAAGACCGTTAAAATCAACTCAACCAAATCCATGACGGGGCATATGCTCGGCGGTACGGGTGCGGTAGAAGCCATTGTTTCTGCAATGTCGATTCACGAAAACTTCCTGCACCAGACCATCGGTTATACCACACCAGACCCAGAATGTGATTTGGATTACTGCACCGAAGCACCTGTGGAATGCGAAGTCAAGGCTGCCCTCTCCAACTCGTTGGGATTCGGCGGTCACAATGCGACCCTGTGCTTTAAGAAGTGCGTAGACTAAGGAGAAAATCGCATGGAAAACAATCACATGAATCTTGAATTCATCCAAAAATTAGCGGACCTCGTAGCAGATAAAAATCTGGGCGAGATTACCGTTCAAAATGGTGACAGCACCATTACAGTAAAGGGCAAAAAGGCAGCTGCACAGACCGTTGTCGAAAGTCTTCCGGTTGCAGCAGCGGCTGCTCCGCTGGCAGCCGCTCCGGTTGCGGCTGCACCTGCTCCAGAAGCCAAAGCAGCTGCTCCGGCTGGCAAGTTCGTAAAAGCACCGATTGTCGGCACGTTTTATGCAGCCTCTGCTCCAGACCAGCCGCCATTCGTCAAGGTTGGCGACCAAATCAAAAAGGGCGATGTGCTGTTTATCATCGAATCCATGAAGCTCATGAATGAGGTTCAGAGCGAAATCGAAGGCACTGTTGCGGAAATTCTGGTCGGAAACGGCGAAGCTGTTGAATATGACCAGCCGATTTTACGGGTTGAATAACGAAAGGAGTCCATATGGCAGAAGTATTACTGAATCAGGAGCAAATCAAGGAAATCATTCCGCATCGTGCTCCGTTCCTGTTGATTGACGAAGTCCTGTCCATGGAAGTGGGAAAGAAAGTCGTTGCCAGAAAGTATATCAAGGAAGATGATTTCTGGTTCAAGGGACACTTTCCGGAAAAGCCGGTGACACCGGGCGTTCTGATGATTGAAATGCTGGCACAGGCGGGTGCAGTCTGCATCCTCTCACAGCCGGAATTTAAAGGCAAAATTGCTCTGTTTGCCGGAATCGACAAGGCAAAGTTCCGCAAGCAGGTTGTACCGGGCGATGTTCTGGATCTGGAAGTGGAAATCATCAGCCAGAGAGGCCCAATTGGTATCGGTAAGGCAGTTGCCAGCGTTGACGGCAAAAAAGCGGTTACCTGCGAAATCAAATTCGCAGTCGAAGTGTAAAGGCGTTGCCGTATGCGATTTGATACAGTATTGATTGCCAATCGAGGAGAAATTGCTGTCCGCATCATTCGGGCTTGCCGGGAACAGAATCTGGGCTGCGTCAGCGTGTATTCCACCGCTGACCGAGATGCCCTGCACGTCAAGTTTGCAGACCGTGCCGTCTGCATCGGTGCTCCGGCAACCGCAGACAGCTATCTGCGAATGGATTCCATCATTGAAGCCTGCCGCCAGACAGGTGCAACGGCAGTCCATCCGGGATTCGGGTTCTTATCCGAAAATGCAGAGTTTGCAAAACTCTGTCGGGAAAATGACATCACATTCATTGGTCCTTCTCCGGAATGCATTGCCATGCTGGGCGACAAGGCTCAGGCAAAGGAAACCATGAAGGCTGCTGGCGTTCCTGTTATTCCAGGTTCAGAGGGTGCATTGCACTCCATCGAAGAGGCAAAGGAAATTGCAAAGAAAATCGGGTATCCGGTACTCGTCAAGGCATCTGCCGGCGGCGGCGGTCGGGGTATCCGGCGGGTAGACAGTGAAGAACAGCTGGAAGAACAGCTGCACGTTGCACAGGAAGAGGCAAAGAAGTTCTTCGGAGATGACACAGTTTACCTCGAAAAGCTGATTGTTGGCCCGCATCATGTAGAAGTGCAGATTATTGCAGATGAATACGGCAACACCGTTGCCCTCGGCGAACGGGATTGCAGTATGCAGCGGCGAAATCAAAAGGTGCTGGAAGAAAGCCCGAGTCCTCTCATGACTCCAGAATTACGGGATGCCATGCAGAAAGCAGCGGTTGCCGCTGCCAAAGCTTGCGGTTACTGCAACGCTGGCACGATTGAATTTCTGGTTGACCATGAACGGAATTTCTACTTCATGGAGATGAACACCAGAATTCAGGTGGAACACCCTGTTACCGAATGGGTGACCGGCATTGACTTGGTACAGACGCAGCTGCGGATTGCACAGGGCGAACCGCTGCCGTTTACACAGGAGGACATCACACTCCGTGGACATGCCATTGAATGCCGCATCAATGCCGAAAATCCGGACTGCAACTTCCGCCCCTCTCCAGGGACGATTCAGGCGTTGCACCTGCCGGGCGGCATGGGCGTTCGGATTGACAGTGCCATCTATCAGGGCTACACAATCCCGCCTTATTATGATTCCATGATTGCAAAGCTGATTGTGCATGCTCCAACCCGAAAAGAAGCCATCCAGAAAATGCGGTGGGCATTGTCAGAATTTTTGGTGGACGGCGTAGAAACAAACATTGATTTTCAACTGCGTCTGCTGAAAACAGAAGCCTTTGAACAGGGCACGTATGACAATGCATTCCTCATGCATTGGCTGGAGGATTCCAAACACAAACAATCATAAGCACAATCACAACAACAAAACCAGCCTTGCCGTCAGGCGGCTGATCCGATGGTGGTAGAAAACATGTTAGATGATTTATTCAAAACCGTAACCAAACGGTTTTATGGTGAAGAAGGGGCTCACACTCACGAGCAGCCAACCTTCAAATGCCCACGCTGCCAGCATACCGTTCTGCTGACGGTCTTTCAGGAGGCCGGAAAGGTCTGCCCGAATTGCCGATATCATGCCCGACTGACGGCAAAGGAACGGCTGCAAATTACCGCAGATGCGAACAGCTTTGTGGAATATGATGCAGAACTGGAAAGCTTAGACCCCCTCTCTTTCCCGAACTATGCGGAAAAAGTCACACAGTTACAGGAAAAGACAGGCTTGAAAGATGCCGTTCTCACTGGAGAATGCACCATTCAAGGTTCTCGTGCAGTCATCATTATTATGGATTCCCATTTTATGATGGCATCCATGGGCAGTGCAGTCGGCGAAAAAATTACCCGTGCTTTTGAACGGGCAGCCGAAAAGCAACTCCCTGTCATTGCCTTCACCGCTTCCGGCGGTGCAAGAATGCAGGAAGGCATTCTATCCCTGATGCAGATGGCAAAGACCTCTGCTGCTGTTCAGCGGCACAACGAAGCCGGACAGCTGTATATTACGGTCATGACTGACCCGACCACAGGCGGTGTAACCGCATCGTTTGCCTCTCTGGGCGATATTATCCTTGCAGAACCAAAGGTTCTGATTGGATTTGCTGGGCGGCGTGTCATTGAGGGAACGATTAAACAGCACCTGCCGGATGATTTTCAACTGGCAGAGTTCATGCTCTCGCATGGCTTTGTTGACCAGATTGTAGAACGCAGCAAGCTGCGGAAAACCCTCTCTTCCTTGCTGCAACTGCACGGCTATCTGCCGGAACAGGATACACAGACAGAGGAGGTGCAGGCATCATGAGCAGTGAAAAACAGCGAACCGCTTGGGAAAAACAAATGCTGGTTCGGGAGAAAAACCGCCCGACCATTCACGACTATCTCCCACGGATTTTTGAGGAGTTCTTTGAACTGCACGGTGACCGAGGTTATGGGGATGATGGTGCAATTTTGGGCGGTATCGCCCGATTGAACGGTATACCCGTTACCATCATTGCAGAAGTCAAGGGTCGCAACCTCGAGGAAAACAAACGCTCCAACTTTGCAATGCCGCATCCGGAGGGCTACCGGAAAGCGTTGCGGCTGGCAAAGCAAGCGGAAAAGTTCCATCGCCCGATTATCTGCTTTATTGATACGCCGGGAGCATTCTGTGGCGTAGAGGCAGAAGAACGGGGACAGGGCGAAGCCATTGCGAAAAACTTGGCGGAATTTATGTCCCTGAAAACACCAGTCGTTTCCGTTGTACTCGGCGAAGGCGGCAGCGGCGGGGCTCTGGCACTGGGCGTATGCGATGACCTCGCAATGCTCGAAAACGCTCTGTATTCCGTCATCTCGCCCCGTGGTGCAGCCTCGATTCTCTGGAAAGATGCTGCTCGGGAACAGGAAGCCTGCGAAATTATGCGGATTACCGCACAAGATTTGCTGGAATTTGGCGTGGCAGATGCCATCATTCCAGAGCCGGAAGATGGGGCTCAGGGCGATTTAGATAAAATGTCGCAAAATATTAAGGAATATTTGGTGAAAACGATAGCCGTAAAATCCAAAAAAGATATTGACATTTTACAAAAAGAACGGTATACTAAATTTAGAAAAATCGGCGTCTTCTCAGAACCATCTCACGAGGTACAAAAAGCAGCTGCCGGAAATGAAAATGAATAAACTTTTGGAGGAAAAAAACTATGACAACATTCGACAAGATTAAGGACATGATCGTAGATCAGCTGGATGTAGAAGCAGACGAAGTTACAATGGATGCAAACATTCAGGAAGATTTGGGTGCAGATTCTCTGGACATCGTAGACCTGATCATGGCTGTCGAAGACGAATTTGAAGTAAAGATTGACGATGATGCTTCTGAAAACATCAAGACTGTTGGCGACATCGTGAAGTTCATCGATGCAAATAAGGAAGACTAAAATTCCTTTTTCGTTTTATGAAAACAAACCCCCCGTTCGGATTGCTCGAACGGGGGTTTTTGTTTATTTTGCAGCTGATGGATACGGTTCTCGAACATCCGTCCGCCGCATCAAATAATCAACACTGACTTGATAAAAATCCGCCAGTGCCTTCCAAACAGCTGTTGGAATATCATTTTCTCCTGTTTCATATTTGGAGTACCCTGTCTGGGACATATTTAAATAGCTTGCAATCTGTGCTTGTGTGAAATCTGCATCTTCTCGCAAATCACGTATTCGATTATTCATAATGTTTCTCCTTATTTTTATTGTGATACACCAAAAAAACGATCCCCGTTCTATCTCCCCTCCCCCCTGCATAAACTACTCTAACAGATACAGGGGTGTGAGATTTGTTCCTCCTTAAATCCACATCCCTGCCTGTTTGATTCTTGTACACACTGCTCCATCTATACAGGAGAAAGGATTTTTTATGAAAACCGATCGCTCCGCTGTTTCTGCCAACCTGCACCACAACCTCATCCTGGAAGACCGCTCTGCAATGAATCTCTCCGGCGTGACGGATGTGGACTGTTTCGATGAACGCACCATCCGCCTTTATACCCAACTCGGCGAACTCGTCATCAAAGGGAAAAATCTCCATATTGACACGGTCAGCGTGGAAACCGGTGATATGCGAGTATCCGGCGACATCTGGTCGCTCCAGTACGGCGACAAAGACCGCAAAGGGGCACTCTCCGCCCTCGGCAAGCTGTTCCGCTGATGTTTGAAATTCCCGATACTTATTTCACCGTACAGGAACAAACCACGCTGTTCCTCTTTGCCTGCCTGCTGGGGCTGCCAATGGGCTTGCTGTTCGACTTGTTCCGGATGCTGCGAGTGTTGTTTCGTCATGCAATGATGGTCGTTGCCATCGAAGACATTCTTTTCTGCTGCACCTGTGCGGTCACACTCGCTGCATTCACTTCCGTTGCCTGTCGAGGCGAGTTTCGCCTCTTCTATCCGGTCGGTATGCTCCTCGGCTGCCTGCTCTGGCGGTTCACGGTCGGCAATTCCCTGCTGAAAATTACCCGAAAAACTGCCGGTTTTCTCCGCCGTTTTCTATCACAGATATTCCATCCGGCTGCGGTATTTTTTGCACGAATACAATGGGAAATCAAGCAAAAATTTCGTCATGTTATACAAAATCTCAAAAAAAAGAAAAAAAATGCCCACATTCCCTTGATTGCAGACCGCCATTTGTTGTATAATAAGAAAAAACAACAGCAGGAAGTGAATCAGAATGGCCGGTGCAGGAAAACGAAATCGTCTGCAACAGCGGAAAAAAAAGCAAATCTTCAACGATGCCGTGCAGTACAACCAGCCGGAAGCCGTCAAAAACAAAAAAGGAAAATTTCTGTTTAAATTACTGATTCGTATCACCATTGTTCTGGCATTGATTGGCTGTACCGCCAGCATTATTTCCCTGCAATCCAACATTGCAGAGCGAAAAACAGAACTGGACACCCTTCGCAGTCAAGCAGAAACCTATGAAGCCGAAAACGAAGACCTGGAACGCATTCTAAACAGCGGGGATATTGATTCCTATATGGAAAAGCTGGCACGGGAAGATTATGGCTATGCTTATCCGGATGAATACCGTTTTTATGATACATCCAGAAACTAAAACAGCTAGCTCTGCGGCAATTGCAGAGAAATTTTAAGAGCAGGGGGACTTTAGCGTTACATGCAGTTAGAAATCGGATCTACTTATCAGGGAAAAGTAAAACGCATCACCAATTATGGTGCGTTCATTGCCATTCAGCCGGATGCTGCTGCACCGGAAACGGTCACCGGAATGGTACACATTTCAGAAATCTCCAATCGGTTTGTTCATGACATTCACGAATTTGTACAGGAAGGGCAAGAAGTACAGGTGAAAGTCATTGGCATGCAGGACAACAAAATCAGCTTGTCCATGAAGCAGACCGAACAGCCGCAGCAACAACAGCAACAGCGTGCAAAAAGTCAGAATGGCGATGCCCCGCATACTCGCTCCCAGCAGCGTCCACCTCGTCGGGATCGAGATCGTCCGAATGTTTGGCAGCCGCCAAAGCCCAAGCCGCCGATGTCTGAACTGTCCTTTGAAGATATGCTCAGCCAGTTCAAGCAGAACAGCGAAGAACGTATCTGCGACATCAAGCGGAACACTGAACGGAAAAACCGTACCAGAAGAAAGTAAAGCTGCTTTTGGTCGTAACACAAAAAAGAAACATCCCCCTTGTGGTTTTCAGATTGACCGCAAGGGGGATGTTGTTGTTTTTCAGAGTTTGGGAGTTTTCAAAAGATTCTGCAAAAAACAGGCTGTTTACGCAGCTGCTGCTTTCTTTTGCAGACGGAATACACGCTGGTAAGCCGTCAATGCAATCGGCAGCAGAATGAACAGCATCGGCAAATCCAACGCCAATTCAATGACATTCTTCGCTGTCCGTGCGATGATTGCCGCACCATATGCCTGCTCCGGAATGAATCCATAATGCAGGTTCAACTTCGTATTGATGAGCAGGTTGATGACGATGACATCCAGCAGACGGGCTGCCACTGCACGCAGGAACAGGGTAATATCCCATTCCTTGCCGGTCGTAGTGTTCCGGAACTGAATGCTGTGACCATTCATCTTGTGATACAGGCACAGACCATAAATCAAGCCCTGCAATCCGGCAACCAGTATATATGCCGGCAAAAAGCCGCCCGTTGGATGTACCAGATAGCCGACAATATCACAGGCAAATCCAGCAACCAGACCCATGCAAGGGCCAAACAACATGCCAATTACGGCGATTGCCAGAAATGCAAAGTTCAACTTTGCAAACTGCAAGTCAATGGAAAATGCCTCGATAATCATCGAGATTGCGATGAATAATGCTGTGATGACCAAGCTCCGCAGCTTGGTGAATTCCTTTGCGGACTCCGCAAAACAAGAGAAAATGCCTTTCATGAAAAAATACCTCCTTGAATTTGTGCTTTGTGCAAATAAGGAGCTTTCATAAAAGGCTTCTTAGATGCAGTCAGCGGGATGCGAAAACGATACCGCAAGCTTTGCTTTTCGTTCCGGCAGCAACTCCCCGTCTGCTGGACACTTAACGCATCGTTTTCTACTCTGAAAATGCAATCTATGAAAAATAGAATCGCCGAAATTTGGGGTTCTGCAAGGGTCGCTCTGCGGTTGGCAGAGCGGTCGTCTTGCAGGGGCTGTTTCTATTCAATAAAACTTCTGCTTCAGAAAAATTTTTTACTTGGCAATCAACCGAACCCGAATCACACCGTCAATGGCACGAATCTGATCCAACATTGCATCCGTAACCGTTTCCGGAATATCCAGCATGGTGTATGCATAGGACTTGCGGCTTGCGTTTACCATATTTTCAATGTTTACGCCAGCCGTTCCAGCAACAGCGGTAACAGCTGCAATCATATTCGGTACATTCTTGTGCAGAATGCAAACCTTGTTGCCAGTTGCCTGCATTTCTGCATTCGGCAGGTTGACACTGTTCCGGATGTTACCGGTTTCCAGATAGGAAATCAGTTCTTCGGCTGCCATGCTTGCACAGTTTTCTTCGCTCTCCGGTGTAGATGCACCCAGATGCGGAGTTGCAATAATGCCTTCTGCGTTGCAGGTCTTTTCGTTCGGGAAATCGGTGCAGTAGCAAGTAACCTTACCGGAAGCCAATGCTGCCAGCATATCATCATCGTTGACCAGTTCGCCACGAGCATAGTTCAATACCCGTACGCCATCCTTCATCTTTGCGATGGTTTCCGCATTGATCATGCCCTTGGTATCGTTGTTGAACGGAACGTGAATCGTCAGATAATCTGCTGCTGCAAAAACGCCGTCAGAATCCTTGACAATCTTTACTGCCGGATTCAGGCGAAGTGCTGCACCAACGGACAGGAACGGGTCTGTTCCGACAACCTGCATGCCCAGTGCGATGGCTGCATTGGCAACCAGTGCACCAATTGCACCCAGACCGATAATACCGAGGATCTTGCCCTTGATTTCCGGCCCTGCAAACTGGCTCTTGCCTTTTTCAACCAGCTTTGCAATGCCTTCTTCGTGTTCCAGAGAATGTGCCCAAGCGATTGCCTGCGGAATCTTTCTGGAGGACAACAGCAGTCCGGTCAGAACCAGTTCCTTAACTGCGTTTGCGTTTGCACCCGGTGTATTGAATACACAGATGCCTTCCTCTGCACAACGGTCAACCGGAATATTATTCGTACCAGCACCTGCTCTTGCAATTGCCAGCAAGTTGCTGCCGAAAGTCATATCGTGCATGGCTGCACTCCGTACCATAATGGCGTCCGGATTTTCAGCGGTATCGGTTACGGTGTAAGCAGCGGTATCAAACCGCTTTGTTCCAGCAGCTGCGATTTTATTCAATGTTTGAATGGTATACATGATTCTCTTCGTCCTTTCCCTGTTGTCTGTGTTCAGGCGTTTTCTGCCTCGAACTTCTTCATGAATGCAACCAGTGCTTCTACACCAGCAACCGGCATTGCATTATAGATGGACGCACGCATACCGCCAACGGTACGGTGGCCCTTCAGGTTTTCCAGTCCAGCAGCCTTTGCTTCTGCAACAAACTTTGCATCCAAATCCTTATCGCCAGTGACAAACGGCACATTCATCAGAGAACGGTCTTCCTTGCGAACCGTGCCCTTGAACAGCTTGCTCTGGTCGAGGTAGTTGTAGAGGATGGCAGCCTTTTCTTCGTTCCGCTTCTGGATGGCTTCCAGTCCGCCCATCTTCTTCAGCCACTTGAATACCTTGCCGCAAATGTAAATGCCATATGCCGGCGGTGTATTATACAGGGACTTTGCGTCTGCCTGTGTCTTCCATTTCAGCATGGTCGGGGTGTTTGCAATCGGTGTTTCTTCCGGAATCAGGTCGTTCCGAATAATCATGATGACAACACCAGCCGGGCCAATGTTCTTCTGAACGCCGCCCCAGATGACACCATACTTGGAAACATCAACCGGTTCGCTCAGGAAGCAGGAAGAAACGTCTGCAACCAGCGGCTTGCCCTTGGTGTTCGGGAGGGTCTTGAACTTTGTACCATAAATCGTATTGTTTTCACAAATATAAACATAATCTGCATCTGGATCAATCGGCAGATCGGAGCAATCCGGAATGTAAGAGAAGGTTTCATCTTCGGAAGATGCAATCTTCACTGCCTTTCCGTACTTCTGTGCTTCCTGATAAGCTTTCTTTGCCCACTGACCCGTTACAATGTAATCTGCAACGCCATTTTTCATCAGGTTCATCGGGATTGCGGAGAACTGCTGCGATGCACCACCCTGCAAAAACAGAACAGTATAATTATCTGGAATGTGCATCAAATCCCGTAAATCCTGTTCGGCTGTCTGAATGATTTCTTCAAATGCCTTGGAACGGTGACTCATTTCCATTACGGACATACCAGTTCCGTTATAATCCAACATTTCGTCTGCTGCTTCCCGCAGAACTTCTTCCGGCAGCACTGCCGGGCCGGCACTAAAATTGTAAACACGCTTCATTGGTTTTTCCCTCCATCGCTGAAATCCAAACACAGGGAATGACTGTATTTGTTCGAAAAATAAACGGTCGGATGATTGGTTCATCCGTCACATATTCCTATTATACGCTTTTTTTTGCAGTGTGTCAATAGATTAACAAACAAGTTCGCAGAAATTGCAGATTTCCTGTTGTTTTTCTCCAAGCAAAATGCCCCCCTTTTGAAAAAGGGAGGCAAATTTTGCAAAAGTCATGGTTTTTTCTATCGACATTAGCCGAGGACATAATAAGCCCCGTCTTTTTCAACCATCATCAAATCATAACCATCCATGATGGTCTTTTCTTCGCCGCCGTCAACCGTTCCCTTCATAGTGAAGGAAATGACAAAGGCTTTATCCACATCTTTCTTGACTTCATCTGCGAAGCCTTCGCCCAATATCTGTTCATAGATGCCCAGATACTGTGTCGGGAGGTCTTCTGTTTCGCCCTCTGTGGTTGCTTCTGCGGTGTCGTCGGTGCTATCAGAAGCAGTGGTTTCTTCCGAGGCAGCTTCTTCGCTGGCAATTTCTTCTGCTTCATCAGCATTGCCTTCTGCGGTTGCCAGCTTTACGGTAATCCCAGTAACTACCAGATGGTCGCCGCCTGCACTGTCCAGCAAAGACTGGTGCATCTGTTCCATGGTTGTTTCCATGCCATAGCCCTGATTATCCTGCAACCAATCGTTGTATACATTGTAATAGTAATCGTACAGCGTTGCCTTATAAGCATCGAAATCCTGCTCTTCAATTGCAGTGAAATATGCCTTAATGACATCTGCACAAGCACTGTCTACGCCGTCTTCTGCTTCAATTTCATAATTGCCGTATACAACGCTGCTTTCCTCTGCTGTGCTGCTGTCATCACTACTGCTTTCGTCACTGCTGCTGTCTGCATCTGTGCTGCTCTCATCTGCTGTGGAACTGTCTGCCGCAGTTGTTTCTGCTGCACTGCTGCTATCGGATTCGCTGCTGCTGTCATCGCTGCTGCCGCAGCCTGCCAGAGAGGCAGTCATAGCGATTGCCATTACGCCACACAAAATGGCTCTCCAACTTTTTTTCATCGTTGATACCCTTCCTTTTTCTCTGTTCCAGCTCACTGCCGGAGCTTTTTTTCAAAGCCGCTCAGGACAGCGGTTCTGTTGCAACATTATTTTTTTCTGCCCACGCTGCAATCTTGGAATCTTTCGGACAAGTAATCGTCAAATCGGATGGAATCTCATCAGTATCGACCCACCAGTTTGTAAATTCTACGGTGCTGCTCTCAACGGTCAAATCTTTGAGGGCTGCACAGCCGGTGAACGCTTCTTCCATAATTTCCGTTACACTTGCCGGAATATCCAATGTTGTCAGAGCAGTACAGCTGATAAATGCACCTCTGCGAATTGTTCCAACGGTATCCGGAATGACAACCGTTGTCAAGCTGCTGCAATCGCTGAACGCACTCTCCCCGATGGTAATCAAGCCGTTCGGGAGTGTAATGCTCTTGATGTCTGCATTGGCTTCAAAGGCGTGGTCGGCAATGCCCGTTACCACATAGCCATCAATCAAGCCCGGTACGGTCAGGTCGGTATCCGAACCCGTATAGCCCGATACAGAAATCGTTCCATCGTCATTCATGATATACGCATAATCCGTGGTCAATGCTTCTGTCGTCCCCTCGGTAATCATTGCAGAGGCAATGTTTGATAGGTCGACAGAGGATTCTGAAGATTCATCATCTGAAGAAGAACAACCTGTAAAGCTGAATAACGTTGCCAGCGTCAACAGAGCTGCCCACATACTTCGTTTCCATTGCTGCATCATTCTGCATTCATCCTTTCTTCCGGTGAATTCTCGTTATTTCAATTTTCCTCTCTGTTTTGCCCGCAGCTGGTTGCTCAGGATCTGCTTCCGGATTCTCAGGGACTTCGGTGTTACTTCCAGCAGTTCATCGTCTGCCAAAAATTCCAGACAGTCTTCCAGACTCATAATGCGAGGCGGTACTAACCGCAATGCATCATCGCTGCCGCTTGCACGGGTATTGGTCAGATGCTTCCGCTTGCAGACATTGACAACGAGGTCTTCTGTCTTTGGCGATGCACCGACAACCATGCCTTCGTAAACCGGAACACCTGCACCGATAAACAGCGAACCACGTTCCTGTGCATTATACAGACCATAGGTGACAGCATCACCGGTTTCAAAGGAAATCAGAGAACCGGTATTCCGTCTTGGAATTTCGCCCTTGTATGGTTCATAGCCGTGGAACATGCTGTTCATAATGCCTTCGCCCTTGGTATCGGTCAGAAATTCACTCTTATAACCGAACAGTCCTCTGGACGGAATTAGGAAGGTCAGGCGAGTACGGCTGCCCTGTGGATGCATATCCTGCAATTCTGCCTTACGAGTACCCAGCTTTTCCATAACAGAACCAACGCATTCTTCCGGCACGTCAATAATCACTTCTTCGATTGGCTCGTAACGCTTGCCATCGACTTCGTGATACAGAACCCGAGGGGTCGAAACGCCCAGTTCATAGCCTTCTCTCCGCATATTTTCAATCAGAATGGAGAGGTGCATTTCGCCTCTGCCGGCAACCCGAAAGGCATCCGTGCTATCGGTTTCGGTTACACGCAGAGAAACGTCCCGCAGCAGTTCCCGCATCAGACGGTCACGCAGCTGACGAGAGGTTACAAATTTTCCCTCCTGACCAGCAAACGGGCTGTCGTTGACACAGAATGTCATTTCTACGGTCGGTTCACTGATTTTTGTGAACGGAAGCGGTTCAAAGCAATCCGGAGCACAAACGGTATCGCCGATGGAAATATTGGAAATGCCGCTGATCCAAACAATATCGCCGACGGTTGCAGATTCTGCCGGAACTTTTTGCAGCCCCTGAATTTGCAGCAGCGAAACAACTTTGTTCCGGCTTGCCGTTTCTGGGTCGTGATAGTTCCCAATCATAACCTGCTGGTTGACCTGAATCGTACCACGAGCAATTCTGCCGATACCGATTCTGCCGACATATTCATTATAGTCAATCGAAGAAATCAGCATTTGCAGCGGAGCTTCTGGGTCACCTTCCGGCGGATTTACATAGTTCACGATGGTGTCAAACAGCGGAATCAAATCCGTGCCGTTGCCGTGCGGATCGAGAGATGCCGTACCATCTCTACCAGAGCAGTACAGGAATGGGGTGTTTTCAAGCTGTTCTTCGCTTGCATCCAAATCCATCAACAGTTCCAGCACTTCATCTCCGATTTCGTCCAGACGTGCATCCGGTCGGTCAATCTTATTGACAACTACGATGATTTTCAGGTTCATTTCCAGAGCTTTTTGCAGAACGAAACGAGTCTGCGGCATCGGACCTTCTGCGGCATCGACCAGCAGCAATGCACCGTCTACCATACTCAACACCCGTTCTACCTCGCCGCCGAAGTCTGCGTGTCCCGGTGTGTCAATGATATTGATTTTAATGTCACCGTACCGAACAGAGGTATTTTTCGCCAAAATGGTGATGCCTCTTTCCCGTTCCAGTGCATTCGAGTCCATGACACGCTCTGCAACTGCCTGATTTTCACGGAACACACCGCCCTGTTTCAACATTTCGTCTACCAGTGTGGTCTTACCGTGGTCAACGTGTGCAATAATCGCAACATTTCTCAAATCTTCTCTCAGCATGGTAAAATTTCCTCTTTTCTCTTGCCCTTGCTCCCATCTGACGGGCTTTCCTTCTTCTCACATTCTCACTAACAGAAAAAAAGAACAGGCAAAACACATATCTGCTTTACCTGTTCTATGGTGGGGGAGGACGGATTCGAACCATCGAAGCAAGAAGCAGCAGATTTACAGTCTGTCCCCTTTGGCCACTCGGGAACTCCCCCATAGTGTAGATATCCAATTTTGTTGTGATTGGAGCTGGTGGACGGACTTGAACCCCCGACCTGCTGATTACAAATCAGCTGCTCTACCAACTGAGCTACACCAGCCTTACAACGTTATTTATTATATCACAGCTTTCAGGAAATGTCAAGCAATTTTTTTAGATTTTCCTTGTTTTTTGAAAACAGAAGCAGAACTTTTCAAAACAAGGTGATTTTTGCGTTTTGTCTTTGTTAAAAGAAGTTTTCCTGTGATGTAGCAGAAAAAAGAAAAGACAGGACGGTTTTTGTCAAAGAATTGCAGCACAAAAAAACATCCTGCCGATGGATTCGACAGGATGTTTGGAACGATATGGTCGAGGCGACAGGATTCGAACCTGCGGCATCTTGCTCCCAAAGCAAGCACTCTACCAAGCTGAGTTACGCCTCGAACGGTGAAAAACTCACACAGTACTTTGATTATAGCATAAGTTTTGCGATTTGTCAAGTAGTTTTTCAGAAAAATTGCAAATAAAAAAACGCATACCGAAAGTGTTGTTCCGGTATGCGTTTTGTGGATTGATGAGAACGTGATTTTCATAAATCCTATTTCTAGGGAAAACAACTGCGTGAGGGTCGGCAGAATCGCTTCGCTGTCTGCCGATAAATGGCAACTTCCTTCTAGGGAAACCCCCTGAATCCGGTTCGGCAAGGCTGGGGCACATCCCCAGCTTGCCTGGGGAACCGCAATTGCCCCTGAAACCTTGTATCTAATTACAGCCTTTTCATTTCTAAAGGCAATTGCGGTTTCTGCGATTCTCTCTTAGATTTTAGTTGCGTTTCATTAAAACCTATGTTAAGGAGGGCAGCTTGCCCTCCTTAACAATCCTCCTCCGCCGAGCTGAGCCAGCTCGACCGCAGTTCGCCTGCGGCGAGAAAATTTGTTCTCATACTGTTATTTGGATTCCGAATCAGAATCAGTTGCTTCTTCCTCCTTAGAATCCGAATCCTCTGTTTTCTGTTCAGAATCATCTAATTTCTTGTCGGCTACATCTTCTGCTTCCGATTCTTTCGGCTTTTCTTCTGTCGGCGGTTTGGATTCCTTTTTCTCCGCATTCTTAGAAGTCGTTTCCGTCTTTTCCGACTCCGACTTTGTAGAGGTAGTCGGCTTTGCAGAAACTGCCTTTGCCGGTTCTGGCTGTTTGCCATCTGCTGCCTGCCGCTTTTCTCTTGCAATTGCCAGCAATACGGCATTGTGCTTCTTATCGTAGCGATAGAACAGAATCAAGACGACAATACCAGCAGCCAGACAAATCAAGCCGATATTCCACCCCGGCGGTGTAAAGGTCATGGTGACTTCATGTTCACCCGGTTCGAGCGGAACGCCAACCAATGCATTCAGCAGCTTCACCGGTTCGACTTTCTTTCCGTCTACCTTCACCGTCCAACCATCTTCATACGGGATGCTGGTCATCATTACCTGACCTTCTTCTGCTGTAATCGTACCAGTAATCTTCCGATCGTTGAACTTGGTGATATTCCACTGATTTTCCTTCATCTTGTCAATGTCTTCCTGGAACATTGCTTCATCGAAGCTGTAGAAGAAGAAGTTCTTTACAATGGTGTATTCGTTGGCAACGGTCATTCGCAGGCACAGCTTTGTACCGATGTCAAACTGACCGAGTCGCATAATGGTGTAGTTATCGCCTTCAAAGTAAGCGTTGAACCAGTCAAAATCATAATCGCTGGTTTCATCGTTCCACTGACCGAGCCACAGGTTTACAGACTTCTGGTTTTCGGTCTTAAAGAAGATATAAATCGGGTCTTCTGTTGCAACTGTCAGATGGAAGTCCACGGTCGGGTCACCACTCTGTCCAGCCGTGTAGCAAGTCTGGTCACCGTAAGCAGATGTTGTAACATTGCTCAGAATCGGGTCGCCATCCAGTTCTACCGGAGAATAGTAGTTCTTGCTGCCAGAGATTGCACCAGATGCATCAAATTCCATGTTGCCGCTGATGACACTCATCAACATATTCTGGCTGTTGAACGGATTATCATTGCCCAGATGGTCAATGCGTTCTACATCTGCATCTGCCATATAACCAATGGAAAGTGCGTTCGGGTTTTCATAGGTTCTGATGGTCTGGCTGACATTGTTTTCATCTGTATAATTATAGTCCCAATCCGGCTTTGCGACATAAGTCGGATTCAGTTTCCGGTTTGTGCTATCGCTTTCCCGATTCAGAACGTACTTGATGCCCAGCAAGGAATCCGCCAGCGGTGTATTGCCATCATAACGGGTATAATAGCTGTGCATGCAGTAACCCATGGTTTCAATAAAGTTGATGATGTCCGTATTCATAACCGAGCTGGAGTGCGAAATACCACGCAGACCAAGTGCACCATTATCGTTGACGCAACGATAGAATGTCTTTTCTGCACGATACAGACCGCTGTCATTTTCTTCCAGCTGGTCGGTTGCTGCACGACCGTTTTCAATGAAGTTTGTCCAGGATTTCTTTGTGGAGTATGCAACTTCATCATCAATCTTTTTCATGGAGTCCACAGCGTTATAAGTCAATTCACTGCCGACTGCAAACAGCATGACAACTGTTACAACCACATTGCTCATGCGTTTGAGGTCTTCCTTTGTGCCGCCCTTCATGAAGTACAGGCAGACACAATAGATCCCAATCAGAATGATGGAAACCCAGATGCTCTTGATGGTGTCGATGTGTTCATAGCCCAATTTCGAGATGACTAACAGCAATACCATCCAGCCGAAGAACACTGCTCCCAGAATGCCCGGCTTGACACTTTTCAGCTTTGTAAATGCCATTGCTGCCATCGTCAACAGGACAAACGAAATCAGGAACGAATACCGGTAAGGCAGCCAGTTCGGAGACTGTCCGCCGTGCCACATCATATCAATCGGCTTGAAGTACATGCTGACAACCATGCAAACCAGAACAAAGGTATAACCAATTTTCTTTCTCAACTTGATTTGATTGCTGATGTAGAAAATCGGCAGCAGAACAACTGTCAACAAACCGCAGTAGATTTCTGGGCTGCCCTGTACATTAACAGAGTCATACTGTGCCGGCAACAGCTGCGGAATCAGGTCAATCAATTCAAACTGTGCGGTGAACAGTTCTTTCAGCTGCTGAAGCTTGTCGCCATCGCCGTGGAAAATGTTGCTCAGCTGTGTCCAGACGCTCTCAGTAAATTCCATTTTACCTTGGCTCAGCGTGTAAACCATTGGCAACAGCATAATTGCAGAACAGAGCAGACCTGCAATGGTCGTATAGCACATTCTGCCGATGGTCTGGAAATAGTCATATGCCTTTCTGCCCTTGCGTTCTGTACCGAAGAACAGATAGAAAATAAAGTAGATCACGATAAAGATGGCAATCATGAAGCCAATATAGAAATGAGCTACAAACATGAATGCCAGCGGAATGGCGTAGTTGATTTTTCTGCCATCATCAACCAGACATTCCAGTCCAGCGATAATCAGTGGCAGGAATACCAAACCATCCAACCACATCGGGTCAATCAGCTGAATCACAGCGTATGCCATCATTGCATACATGCTGGAGAACAGCAGAGCGTGCGGAGCACTGACTTCTCTCCGCTTCTGGAGATAGTAGCTGAATGTCACACCAGCTGCACCAAGTTTGCAGAGCTGCATAATCAGCAGGCTGGCAAGAATCCATTTTTCCGGCAGCAACATAACAATCAGCGTAAACGGGCTGGCAAGATAATAGCCAATGATACCCATAAAGTTGCCGGAGAGGTTTCTCGACCAGTTATAGAAGATGCTGCCATCTCCCCAAAAAGCGTCCCGCAGGGACTCAAAGTAGTACACATACTGCCCGTTCAAGTCCAGACAGAGTACCGATTCTTCGCCGAATGGGGAAATCCCAAACAGAGCATATGCCAGATAGGTCAATGCAACAGGAATGAAAAATGCAATGATATAAAACTTGTTGCGAATGAGCCATCCCTGCAAGCCATGCCCAACACCGGCGAGCGTCAGCGGACTGCGTTTTGCAGCCGCCGCAGATTTGCGTGTGGATGCGTTCGTCATGAATATCCTCCTAAAAAATTTTTTCTTTCTCAAACAAGTTCACCGTTGAAAGAAAGTCATCTATAAAAACACAAAAGTGCAAATTTCGCAAACTTTTGTGGAATTCAGGGGGAATAGTGGTTTTGGTTTTCCGGTAGTCTATGCCGAAATACCTTGACAAAATCCAAAACGTGTCCTATACTATAATTATAGAAAAAACAGCGTTGCTTTACAACAAGGAGATTTTGACATGAAAGCACTTGCCTATGCCTTCTCAGCAGAGAATCCGCATGCCCTCCGCAACATTCTATTAGTTGCAGTGACCGTTGCTTATTTGGCGGTCATTGTCGTACTGTTTCTTCGTCTACGGCATGCCAATCAAAAAATGGCAGACCGGATGAAGGAACTCAATAAACAAAAGCAAGCAGAACAGGCTGCCAAAGAAGCAGAAACTGCTGCACAGGAAGAACCGCTTAGGAGCAAATTACATACTTGCCGTCCACGCACAGAAGAAACACATACTGATCCGAAAGTGTCGTAGTATGATCTCCGCTCTTGAGGGACAGGCTGAGGTTTAAAAACTTTGCATCAGAAACATGCTGCGTGCAATAATCTTCCTCGCCGCTGAGTTCGTTCAGCATCGGGTATAGATTATCGAGATTGCTGTGCACCGAATCAGTAGATTGTTCGCATTCTACAACATTGATTTGTGTGAATGTCACGTCTGCATCTGCATTTTCTGTGCTTGTGCCGGTTGCACTCTGCTGCGGTGTGTAGCTGGATTTCAGCTGTGTCAGTAAGCCATCCAATCCAACTAACCCTTGGAACATCTGCTGCATAACATAGTCATCATAAAAGTCCAATGTGACTTCCTGATAAAGTGCGGTGTCCTCGGTCTGAATGGCATAAAAATAGTTGGAGAGTACCGTCATTGCCTCTTCTGTAAAATAACGAGAATCATATTCCACCGGAATTTCCGTGGTATTCAAGTCCCGCAGAACTGCTCCGAACGGCAAGTCCTCCATTGAAACATTGCCTTTCTCTTTTTTACTGCCGCAGGCTGTCAGGCTGCAAAGTGCCAAAATGACGGCAAACAGGCAGCAGAACCATTGTTTCCATCGGTTTTTCAAGCGAAAACCGCCTCCTTTTTTCTAGCCCAAAAATGGGCAAATTAAAAAAATTCATACAGGTTTAGCGTATCATATTTTTTTTTAAATGTCAACGCATACCGCAAATTTTGTGCATATTCCACAAAAACGGTGTTGAAATTTTGACAGGACACATCCTGTCCACTCATAACGATGCCCGTGCTCCAAATGGTTGGGGGATTGTCATCGTTCTAATTTTCACAATTCGAGGTGCTCTTTATGAAACAAACTGCTATGACCATCGCTTATCCAGTCGGGAAAAACTTATACCTGAATTTAACCAACCGCTGTCCGTGTGCCTGCACATTCTGCATTCGCACCATGGGAAGTTCCGCCTATGGTTCTGACCCGCTGTGGCTGGAACATGAACCAAGCTGGGAAGAAGTTAAGGCGGCTCTGGATGCAGTGGATGTCTGTTCCTATGAAGAAGTGGTATTCTGTGGATTCGGCGAGCCAACTGAACGGCTGGAACTGCTCTGCAAAACTGCTGCCTATCTGAAAGAACAAGGGGTTCGCTGCATTCGATTGAATACCAACGGACTTTCCGACTTGCTGCATGAACGAAAGACCGCACAGGATTTACACGGATTGGTGGATATTGTTTCCATCAGCCTGAATGCTGGAACAGAAGAAGAATATCAGAAAGTAACACGTCCAAGATTCCCGAATGCATTTGCAGCGTTGCAGGAATTTGCAGCAGATTGCAAGGACAGCGTTCCAACCATCATGTATAGCGTTGTGGATATTCTGCCAAAGGCAGAATTGGATGCAGCACAGGCACTCGCTGACCGGCAGGGAATTCCGCTTCGGGTACGAAAATTTGAGCATTAAACATTAAAATAAAACGAGCCGCAGGCAAACAAAAGTTTTTTGATCCAACAATTTTTCAAAAATGTTGGCGAGGTTCAGGGCGAGCAGCCCACATTTGCGGAGCAAATTAAATTTTGCAGTCTGTTTTTCCTGCTGCAATTGCATTTCTTGAAACTTACCAATTCGCAATTTTATGATTCATAAGAAATAAGTTGCAAATTCGGACAAGGCAACGGGGCAATTGCAGCACGCTGGCAGGCAAAAGCAGGGGTGGAACCCCCTTTTGCCGGACGCTGAAAATCGTTTTCCCTAAGAGAAGTTGCTCTTAGGAAAACCAATTGCGTACGGTTCGGCAGAATCGCTTCGCTGTCTGCCTGTGTGCTGTTCGCCAGTGGTTGCGTTGTTCGAATTGCCTATGAATGTTTCTTAGATTGCAATTTGCCTGAAATATTTTGTTTTCAAGATGGCGAACAGCATTTGCCGATTTCTCTTAGATTTCAATACCATCTAATCAATACCTTTGTTAAGGAGGGCAGCTTGCCCTCCTTAACAATCCACCTCGCCGAGCTGAGCCAGCTCGACCGCAGTTGCCTGCGGCTCGTATCCTGCAACCTATCTGTCTGAATCACAAACAAAAAACGGACTTGCAAGCTTTTTCTGCAAGCCCGTTTTTTCAACCCCTTATCGAGCAGCTTTTCTTCTTCCAATCGTACTGCCCACAATCGCAGCCAATCCCAGCACTGCCAGAACAATTCCTGCAACCAATCCAACACGGGTACAATGATACAAAACCCCGGTCACTGCTGCATAAACTGCCGGCACTTTGATTGCCAAGCCACTGAAATAGCTGGTAGCAAGCACCCATGCAGTCGGTAGAATCAGAAAAACACCGTTGATGAACAGTGCACAACCTGGAAAATAGAGCATGCCCCATTCACCATTTCGTTCCAATCCCATTAAGATTCCCATCAACAACAGACTTACTACTCCGCAAACACCGCAGGCAATCCACAAATACAGCTGTTTTCCTGTCAATCGGCTCAGAATGTTTGCATTTCTCATGGTGGAAAAATGGTAGACATCCAGCTGCGAGGTCAACTCTGCTTCTGCATTGTCAATGGTTTCCTGCAACTTCTGTTCATAGGTGCTGTCTTTGGTATAGTTGATTTCTTCGGCATAGTCAGAGAAAAACTGTGTCAATGCTGCTTCTAAATCAGACATATCCAGCTGATAGCTCAGCTTTGCACCATTTAAAATCTGATATTCAGATGTAATCTGCTCCTCCAACCGCTCTGCAATCCAATCTTCTGTGACTACATTTAAATAGGTTTCCGCTGGAATTGCAGTGGTCTGATATTGTGCTGTAAAATAGCTTTCCACACTGTCGTGAATTTTTGCTGCTGCCTGCTGCTTTTCTACCTGAGAAAGGCAAACCTTCGGCGAGGATAACAAATACCCAGCATATCCGCTGCCCAGTGTTCCCAGCACGGTAAAGGTCAATAAAATCGTAAGTAGCAGCCGCACAACCAACCGCTTTCCAAATCCATTTGTCATTGTGCAGCCTCCGTTTCATAAAATTCTGTACTGATGCAGTCGCAAACCACACCAATCCGCTTTGTGGACGAACCAAATACCTGCATTTCACAAGTGTACAAGGTCAACTGCTCTTGGTCTGTCGGCAAAATGTACTGCTTATCCGTATTTTCAAACTGAATGCTTTTCTGAACCGCATAGGTAAACCGACCATAATTTGTGTACAGGGTCAGTGTATCTCCGGTTTGCAGTTCATCCAGCCGATTGAAAAACGTATTGACATGTGCACTGATGACAGCATTGCCACCTGCTCCGGCAATGGCAGAGGCAGTTGTCTGACAAGCCCCCAGTTCCAGCAGTTCCGAGGTTGCCCCCCAGTAAACCGGAACATACAAGTCAATTGCCTCACAGGACAGCACACCATATTGTTCCCCGAATGCTGGATATACCGGTTCTCCTGTCTTTGCAATTTTTCCGCTATAATTAGTGGTAATGTCATTCTGTACAATCTCCAATCCATCTGAACTGCTGGACGGAGCTTGTTTCAAGTCATCCATAAAGGCAATCTGCAAGTAAGTATGCAGCTTTTCATAGGGGCGAAGACTGCATACTAATACAATTGCGGCACATAACAGCAGAGTTACAATCGGCAAAATCAATGGCATTGCCAGCGGCAGTGCGGAAGCGGATGTTTTTTCTGGTTTGGATGATTTCTGCTTCATGCTTGTTCCTCATTCCGTTTCTTTTTTCCAGCAGCAAAAATAATCGCACTCACACCGCAAATGCCACCGCCTGCCAGCAGAGCCGCAATGGTAATCGGCGTGGTATAAGATTTTCCGGTTTCTTCTACGGTAACACCCATTGCAGAAACGTCAATCAGTTTGCCGTCTTTATCTCTTGCACTGACAACAACACTATCATTGGTCATTTCATCGACTGTGAAATGCAGACCCAAAGAATCTCCAACGCCCAGAAATTCATTCAAAACAGCTGCTTTATCGCTCACTGGCAACTGTTTGATAAAGCTGTTCCGTTCCTCAGTGGTCAAATTGGAGATGTAATTGCTGCGTTCCTCTGCCGGAAGCTGGTTCACATAGTCAATTTTTTCATCCAGTGTCATATCCGTAAATGACTTAGAACCATCTGAATCGCCAGATGTTCCGCCATTATTTCCTGAGTTGGCATTGTTGGAACTGTTGGAATTGCTCGAGGAATTGGAATTGTTTCCGGATGAACCGGAATTTCCGCCGGAATTGCTGCCAGAGTTGTTATTATTGCTGCTGTTACTGTTATTGCTGCCGCTGTTATTGTCAGATGCGTTATTATTATTTCCGCCACCGTTGCTCGGTACACCGAAATAATCCTCCAACAGTTCATCAACTCTTCCCTGATAGGAATAAATCGATGCAATTGCTTGGTCACACTGTTCTGAGGTATAGTTTCCGCCACCATACATCGCAATGCCTTCTTGCACATACTGTGCCGGAATGCCGACTGCATAAGCAGCTGCAATGACATCACTCACAGTGGAAGCAGATGCTGGAACAGCAGTCGCTGCACATAATAATGCAGTGCTGCACAGAGCTGCACAAACCTTTCTAAAGCCTTTTTTCATAAAAATTCCTCCTGTTAAAAATTCCTATTTTGTTTGACGGTTCATCGAAATTCGTTCTTTCGATGAACATCAATATTATAACATTCCTGCTGATGGGTGTCAATGAAAACTGTGTGAAAGTCGTAAAGAACGCCATAATTTTTGCAAGAACGAGCCGCAGGCAAATAAAAAGTTTTTCGGTGCAGCAGTTTTTCAAAAATGCTGCCGAGGTGTGGGCGAGCAGCCCACATTTGCGAAGCAAATTGTATTTTGCAATCTGTTTTCCCTGCTGCAATTGCACTTTTTGAAACTATCCCATTCGCAATTTGATTATTTTATGAAATAAGTTGCAAATTCGAGCAAGGCAACGGGGCAATTGCAGCACGCTGGTAGGCAAAAGCATGGCACAGGGATTTCGCTGCCTGCGGGCAGCGATCAGGGCTACTCGCCCTGAACCTCGCCAACATTTTTGAAAAATTGTTGGATCAAAAAACTTTTAGTTGCCTGCGGCAATATTCTTGGAAAACCACCCGAATCCGGTTCGGCAAGGCTGGGGCACATCCCCAGCTTGCCTTTGAAATCGCAATTGCCCCTGAAACCTTGTTCCATGTTACAACCTTCAGACTTTGAAGGCAATTGCGATTTTTCCGATTTCCTCTTAGATTTCTGTTACTGTTCATTGTTCACTCTTTGCAAGGGGCAGCTTGCCCCCTGCACCCCTCGCCGAGCTGAACCAGCTCGACCGCATTTTGCCTGCAGCTCGTACCTTACAGCCAATTCGTTCTTACAGATTCCCTGTCAAATGCATCAAAATTGCAAGTGCTGCTTGCGGTGCAGTTTCACACCGCAAAATCCGCTCTCCCAACCACACCGGATAAAATCCAGCTGCCTTTGCTGCTTCTGCCTCCTTCGGGTCAAATCCGCCTTCGCTGCCAATCCACAGAGCAATCTGTTTTTTTCCAGTCAATGGCACTTCTGAAAACCGAATGCCGCCGCCCTCATACAAAAATACGCCACAATCTGCCTGCTTTGCAGATTCCAACGCCTCTGCAAATGTATGCAGTGGAGCAACTTCCGGAATACAGCCCCGTCCGGACTGCTTCGCTGCCGATTCTGCAATTTTCTGCAATCGAGGCAACTTCTTCTGAAACTCTGCTGCCTTCGGTCGAGCAACACAACGAGCCGTCAGCACGGGGACAATTCGACTTACCCCCAATTCAATGGACTTTTGAATGATTTCTTCCAACTTTCCGGATTTTGGAACTGCCTGATACAGCGTCACGAATACACTCGGCTCGGCTGCACAAGCATGCTTGGATACCGCATCCAGAAAAATGGTGTCTTTTGTAATCTCCCGAATCACACAGTCATAATCAATATTATTTGCACAAACCGTCAGATGTTCCCCCGGTCGCATCCGCAGTGCATAACCAATATGGTGGGCATCCGCTCCGGTAATCTGAATGTCATCTTCTGCAATCGTTTCTAAAAAAAATCGTGGCATTGTCTTCCGCTCCTTTATATGAATTATTTATGGTAGGGGCTGCCGCCCAAAATCTGATAGCCCCGATAAATCTGCTCTAACAGCATTACCCTTGCCAGCTGATGGGGAAAGGTCATTGCCGACATGGAAATCCGCAGGTTCGCAGCTTGTTTCACACTGTCCGCCAAACCGTACGAACTGCCGATGAAAAACGTCACCGCTGCATCGCCCTGCACCGCTGCACGCTGAAAAATCTGGGCAAACTGCGGACTGTCCAGCTGCTTTCCCTCAATGCACATGGCAATGGTAAAGCCCTTTTTCCGCTTCAATAACGGCTGTGCTTCTTTCTCCAGTGCGGCTGCAATCTCTTTTTCAGAGGGTCGCTCCGGCAATGCCACTGGCTCTAATTCGACACACTGCAACTTGCAAAAACGAGATAGCCGCTTTTCATATTCGGCACACGCTGCCCGTAAATAAGATTCTTTTAATTTTCCATAGGTCAAAAGCTGTATCAGCTGCATTAAAAAATCACCGCCTGTTTTAATCCGGTGGGCGTTGCCACCTGTAAGAGATAATCTCGATTCCGCACCATATCCGGCATTCCTTGCAGGGCTGCCCGTTCTGCACAAGCTGCGGTATTGTTGTGTGGGCTGAGGTGTCCCAACACCAGCCGTGTTGTTCCAGTTTCCACCAGTTCCCGTGCGAAGTCAGCACTGTCCTGATTGGAGAGATGCCCTTTCTCTCCGGAAATTCGCTGTTTTAATGGATAAGGATACGCCCCTGCTGCCAGCAGGGAGGGTTCATAGTTTGCTTCCAGTAACACCATATCACAGCCCTGTACCCCGTTCCGAACTTCTGGCGTAACCGTTCCCAAGTCTGTACAGACGGCACAAATGCGATCATCTGCGGTATGAATTCGATAACCACAGCTGCCAACGGCATCGTGTGGCGTAGAAAATGCGGTCACTTCCCACTGTCCGGCAATGGCTTCCGGCTGCTCTTGTGTTATCGTGTGAAACAAGTCTGTTTGATTGCATTGCTCCGCCAATATTTGCAGGGTTTCTGCTGTTCCGTAAACAGGAATCGGATAATTTTTGAGAAAAACCGCCAGACCACGGATATGGTCGATATGCGTATGGGTAATACAAATCGCCTGTATGGCATTGGGGGCAAGTTCCCGTTCTTGCAATGCAGTGCAGAGTTTTCGACAGGAAACCCCAATATCAAAAAGGATTCCGGCAGAGCCGTTGCCAAGATAGGCAGCGTTGCCGGAACTAGAACTAAACAAAGAATAAAATTTCGCCATGATACAACTGCTTTCTTTTATTTTGGAATCTGCTGGGTGATACAGTGAATATTACCGCCACCAATGAGAATTTCTCGTGCTGCAATTGGTACGACTGTTCGAGTTGGGAAACAATCCTGCAAAATCGAAACCGCAACGGCATCCATTGGGTCATTGAACTGTGGAACGAGCACAACCCCATTGGAGATATAGAAATTTACATAGGACGCTGCCAAGCGTTCGCCTGGTGTGCGAGTCGGTTCGCCGTCCCACAAGTCCAAACCGCTACATTTATTTTGGAATCTGCTGGGTGATACAGTGAATATTACCGCCACCAATGAGAATTTCTCGTGCTGCAATTGGTACGACTGTTCGAGTTGGGAAACAATCCTGCAAAATCGAAACCGCAACGGCATCCATTGGGTCATTGAACTGTGGAACGAGCACAACCCCATTGGAGATATAGAAATTTACATAGGACGCTGCCAAGCGTTCGCCTGGTGTGCGAGTCGGTTCGCCGTCCCACAAGTCCAAACCGCTACATTTATTTTGGAATCTGCTGAGTAATACAATGAATATTACCGCCGCCAATCAAAATTTCCCGTGCTGCAATCGGCACAACTGTTCGAGTGGGGAAGCAATCCTGCAAAATCGAAATCGCAACCGCATCCATCGGATCATTGAACTGCGGAACAATCACAGCCCCATTGGAGATATAGAAATTTACATAGGACGCTGCCAAGCGTTCGCCTGGTGTGCGAGTCGGTTCCCCGTCCCACAAGTCTAAACCGCTGCATTCTTCTTCTGTCATGCAGATGGGTTCAGATGGTATCGGCAGCTTCTGCACCTGAATTTTACGACCCTTTGCATCTGTTTCCTGTTCCAGTACCTGTAAGCAAGCATTGGACATTGCATACTGTGGATCATTTGGGTTGTCCGTCCAAGCAAGCACCACTTTCCCCGGCTCTGTAAAAGCACAAATATTATCCACATGTTCGTTGGTTTCATCCTGATAAATGCCACATGGCAACCAGATGACTTTCTCTGCTCCTAAGCAATCGCAGAGCATCTGTGTAATCGCTTCTTTTGACAATTCCGGATTCCGTCCGGCACTGAGCAGGCAAGCTTCTGTCGTCAGAATTGTACCTTCTCCATCGCTGTGAATGCTGCCGCCCTCTAAAATAAAATGCCGCAGGTCATAACAATCGCAATCGAACAAATCGCAGACTTTCCGTGCAACATGATTGTCATTGTCCCAAGGGAAATACAAGCCATCTGCCAGACCGCCCCAAGCATTAAAGCCCCAGTCAATCCCGCAGCGAGTGCCATCCGGACGTAAAACAAAAGTCGGAGCAACATCTCTTGCCCAAGCATCATCAGTAGTACATTCGACCAGTCGAATTTCTGGTGGCAGCATGGCTCTTGCGGTTTCATATTGCTGGTTGCTGACCAGCATGGTGACTTGCTCGGATGCTGCAATGGCAGTTGCAATTTTGGTAAAGGCTGCACGGGCAGCATAGCCACCATTTCGCCAAGAATCGGTTCGTTCTGGCCAAATCATGATACAGCCCAGATGGGAAGCAAATTCTGCCGGCATCCGGCAGCCGTCCTGTTTGGGTAGGTGTTTGAGAATGTGCATCGTAAGAACGCCTCCTTTTATCTTTCTGATTGGTTGGTTCTATTGTATCATATTCTTGTTGGGAATGCAACTAAAAGAAGAATGGTTGCAAGATTCGAGCCGCAGGCAAAATAAAAGTTTTTTGATCCAGCAATTTTTCAAAAATGCTGGCGAGGTGTGGGCG
>OGDN01001162.1_pt1 | contig 46606 bp, 41 predicted proteins | sample 1570271 | NCBI WGS metagenome assembly OGDN01 (sample SAMEA4384481, study PRJEB24528) | human gut metagenome | reverse complement strand
CTCAGGCATAAAAGGATTCCTTTTGAAAAAAGAGCAATCACAGCAACTGACACTGGCTGAATGCTTTGCTGAATTGGGTTTCAAGTGATAGCGGTTTGAAAAATGGGGAAACTCAAAAAAGTGATTCTTGTTCAAAAAAATCCGATGTGTTATAATTGGGAAAAGGGGGTTTATATGAAAACAGATATTACGAAGCAAATGGAAATGGTACTGTACAGAACGGAAGAAGAGTTCTTAAGGAATATATGATAAAAGGATTTACGATGGATGATGAGCGGTTGAAACAGGGAAAAACTGCTTTTGGCAGGAGGTAATCCACCATGGAGCTTATTTGGAACGAACAAAATCAAAATGCGGTCGTGCACGAAGTGCGCTCAGACAGCCCGGAGATTATGTTGCCGGAAACGGTAGAAGGGCGTAAGATTGTGGCGGTTGGAGCGTATTGTTTTTCGGACCGGAAACGAAAAGAAACAAGTCAAAATGGCATTACGACAGTGAATGGGGAACCGTGTGATCATTCGGCGCAGGGGGAGTTTGTGGAAAAGATTGCATTGCCGGATGCCGTTGAGCGGATTGAAAATGCAGCTTTCTTTAATTGTAAAAAATTGTATGCTCTTGAAGTGGGGAAAAGGACGACAGAGATTGGAAGCGATGTATTTAATAACTGCAGTGCATTGCACAAGGTGCATATCCGCGGAAAGGCGGGAGAGGAGACGGGCGCAAAGCAGCTGCTTGCAAGAATTTCATGGGATGTCGAGGTGCAGTTTGACGATGCGGTTTTGTTTTATCCCGAGTATTATGAAGGATATGATACGATCGCGCCGGCGCACATTTTTGGCTTAAATATCGAGGGTGAAGGGTTCCGGGCGAGACAATGTTTCCGAGAGGGAAAAGTGGATTTCGAGGCGTACGATTCGATTTTTGAGAAGGCCTGTGCGGAGGAAAATGACCGGGTTCTCGTGCATATGGCGATGGACAGGCTTATGACCCCGGTTGGTTTGACGGAAAAGAACCGCCTTCGATATGAAAAATATCTCGTGAGTGTGCCGGAGAAAATATTTGAGATCTGTTTAAAAAATAGAAAATTGGAATGGCTGAAATACTCTGTAAATTCAGTACTTGCATGGGATAAAATAGAAACAACGGTGAAAGAAAAAGCATTGGTAACTTATGTGCAGCAGGATTGGACGGAAGGGGCCGCTGTCCTTTTGGCAGCAGGCAGGAAAAAAGAAGGAGGCAAAAAGGCGCGCTATGAATTTGAGTAAAAAGCAAGTGCAGAGCGAAGAGGCGTGGCAGAATCAGATGGCAGAAAAAATTCTGCGGTTTGTGCAGAATGAATTGTATCAGGATCTGCGCTTTCTGGATGTGGCGCTTTCTGCATTGGTGTGGAAGCCGGCACAGGGACTCCGGACATTGGCGACGGATGGCAGTAAATTGTACTTTCCGGCAGAACGTATATGTAAAATATTTCCAGGTAATCCACTGTATCTGAACCGCGTGTATCTTCATACGGTGCTTCACTGCCTTTTTGCTCATTTGTGGCTGCAGCAGGGGCGGGAGCGGCCTTGGTGGGATGTAGCGTGTGATATTGAAGTCGAGTACGTTATCGATCATTTGGAAAAGAAGAGTGTGAAACGCGCATTGTCGTGGGAACGCCAGAAAATGTATCAAACCATGGAAGAGAGGAAACTTCTTTCGGCGGCAAAGATCTATGAATATTTGGGAGAAATTGGGATTGGGGAGCGGGAAAAACTGCGTCGGGAATTTTATACAGACAATCACAAATTTTGGCCGGAAGAGGAAAAAAAGTCCCCGATGCAAAATCAGGCGAGAGAAATGTGGGACAAGATTTCGCGGCAGAGCCGGATGCAGGAAGAAAAGCGCGGCGATGAGCCGGAAGAGGGCGAGCAATCCCTTCTACGGCGGTTAAAGGCGGACAAAAGCAGGCGGAGTTACCGGGATTTTCTGCGGAAATTTGCGGTGCTTCGGGAAGAAATGCAATGCGACCCGGATACGTTTGATCTGAATTTTTATACGTATGGACTTTCTTTGTATGGCAATATGCCGCTCATTGAACCGGTCGAAACACGCGAAGTGATGCGGATTCAGGAGTTTGTTGTGGTGCTCGATACGAGCTATTCGACCGATGGGGAGCTTATCAAAGGGTTTTTGCGCGAGACTTTTACCCTGCTCACCGAAAAAGACAGTTTTTTCCATAAATGCCATATCCGCATTTTGCAATGCGATGATGCGGTGCGCGAAGATACGAAGATTACGGATATTTCCGAATTGGATGCGTATTTGGAGAAGTTTACCGTCATCGGCGGCGGAGGGACGGATTTCCGCCCGGCATTTTCCTATGTCGCGGGGCTTCGCGAACAGGGAGAACTCCGTGGACTGCGGGGACTCCTTTATTTTACCGATGGAAAGGGCACGTATCCGGCAAAACGACCGGAATACGATGTCGCATTTATTTACTTAGATGAGTATGAAAAGTCAAAGGTACCGCCGTGGGCGATGCGTTTTGAGATTGGAGGAAACAGATGAATATCAAACAGGCAAAGCAAGAGATCAAAGATGCGGTAAGAGCGTATCTTGCCAAGACGCCGGAGGGGGATTACCGGATCGCGCCGGTGCGCCAGCGTCCGATGCTTTTGATCGGGCCGCCGGGGATCGGAAAGACACAGATTATGGAACAGATTGCCAAAGAGTGTGAGATCGGGCTTGTTTCCTATACTATTACGCACCACACGAGACAGAGCGCAGTCGGCCTTCCGTTTATCCGAAAAGATACATTTGGGGGAAAAGAGGTTTCCATTACGGAGTATACGATGAGCGAAATTATCGCGAGTGTGTATGAAAAAATGCGTGAAACCGGACTAAAAGAAGGGATTCTTTTTATCGACGAGATCAATTGCGTGTCGGAGACGCTCGCGCCGACGATGCTCCAATTTCTGCAATGCAAGACATTTGGCAATCAGGCAGTGCCGGAAGGATGGATCATTGTAGCGGCAGGAAATCCGCCGGAGTACAATAAATCTGTGCGCGAATTTGACATGGTGACATTGGACCGCGTGCGCCGGATGCGGATTGAAGCTGATTTTTCGGTGTGGAAAGAATATGCAGTCAAACGACATATTCACCCGGCATTGCTGACGTATCTTGATCTGCGGCCGGCGAATTTTTATGTGGTCGAAAATGATGTCGATGGCATGCAGTTTGTGACAGCGCGCGGCTGGGAGGATCTCAGCAGTTTGATGAAAGTGTATGAAGAACTGGGGATTACGCTTACGGAAGAGAGCATCCGCGAATATCTTGCGCACGATGATGTGGCAAAAGATGTAGCTGCATATATTGATTTGTATAAGAAGTACGAAGATCATTATGGCATTCCGGAAATATTGGAAGGCAAGGTCACGGCTTCGATTTATGAGCGGCTTTTCCGGGCTTCCTTTGATGAGAAGATCAGCGTCGTTCATCTTGTGCTTTCCGGACTTCACACTTCGTTTGAAGAGGTGCACGACTGGAAAAAAATGACAGACAAATGGTTTGCTTTTTTGAAGCAGTATCGAAGCTGTGTAATGGCGGAAGAGGAGCCGGTGGCTGCCTATCAGAAGCTGTGTGCAGCGCAGGAGGCGGAGACGGCACTTCGTAAAAAACAGGGATTTTTGGAAAAAGACGAGGAACACTTTTTGGAAAAACTTGGCGAGAAGTTACGTGGAGCCTGTCCACAGGCAGAAGATGTCGTGGGAAAAACGCCGGAAGAAATTTTTGATCTCGCACGCGGACCATTTGCAGAGGCAGTGGAAGAATTGGAAATGCGGGAGCAGACGGCATCTGAAAAATTGGAGCATGCGTTTGATTTTATCGAGGCAGCATTTGCAGACGGACAGGAACTTGTCGTGTTTGTGACAGAGCTGGCGATGGATCCGGAGGCGGCTGTTTTTCTGGCAGAAAATGAAAATGAGCGGTTCCGCAAATACAATGAGCAGCTTCTTTTGGGGACAAAAAAAGCGGAGCTTCTTTCGGAGCTCCGCGAGGGAACGATACATTCCCAGGAGAATGTTCGTGATTTTTAGTTCGAGCGGATGTTTTTTACTGCCGACGTTGTCGAAGTGGCGTCAGGTGGGGCGGTTTCGACCGGTTCCGGTTTTACGATTACCGTGCAGGACGCAGACTGTCCGCTGGACAAAAGGGTTGCCGTAATCACGGCTTCACCCGCTGCGACAGCGGTTACGATGCCGCGGGAATTGACCGTCGCCACATCGGTGTCAGAAGATTCATAAAGCGGAATTTCCTGCGAAATATTCGGCTTTATGATCGTATTTAGCTTGGTATTTTTAGTTTCGTTTAGGTAGATTTTTTTCTTCCCCAATTTGACACTGACGGCATACGGCGTCACTTTTATCTTTACTTTTAAAGTGCGCACAACTCGTCCGCGGGAATTGGAAATCGTCGCACGAACGTAAGTATTTCCCGGGTTTACAGCAGTCACGACAGCCAGTTTTGGCTGTGTGGTAGAAGTTACCGTCGCTATGGATTCATTGTCTGAGGAAAATACGATGGTCTGGCGCTTCTTTGTATTGTAGAGACGCAGTTTGTACATTCCGTTTTTTGACAATGTAACGGATTTTACATTCATGCGGATATATTTATTTTTCTTTGCTGCAAAGGCTTCACTTCCCGGTTCCAATGCACCAAGAAAGAAGACGCCGATCAGCAGCCATGTAAAAATAATTTTAATTTTGTGCATCATAATTTACACCATCCTCTGTTTGTTGATATGAGTGTAGCAAGCAGCTATGGCACAGTTGTGTCAGCAAAAGAAGAAAGAAAAGGGGAAATGTGTCACAAAATAAACATAAAAATAAAGTAGTCTATTGATAAGTAAGAAGAGAAATGGATAAGGAGGGTTTTTATGCAGTACATATTGATTGCGGATGACAATGAAGATATCCGGGAAGTTTTGAGCACTTATGTAGTAAAAGAAGGATTTGAGCCAATCGTTGCAGAAGACGGGATTGAGGCGTTCGAGACCTTTAAAAAATGTAATCCGGCAGTGGTGCTGCTTGATATCATGATGCCGGGGCTGGACGGCTATAAAGTATGCCGGAAGATCCGTGAGATCTCGCAGGTTCCGATTATATTGATCACAGCAAAGGGAGAAGATTACGAGCGTGTGATGGGACTTGATATCGGAGCGGATGATTATATCGTCAAACCATTCAGTCCGAATGAAGTAATGGCGCGTGTGCGTGCCGTGCTCCGCCGTATGGGACGCGGAGAGGAAGAAAAAGAGAAAAAAGTTCTTACCGTGGGCGATCTTACGATCAATATAGAAGCTTACACTGTTTTTGTCGGAACAGAGAAAATCCCGATGACGAAAAAAGAAGTGGAGACGATGTGGATCCTTGCGAAAAATCCCAGCAAAGTATTTACCAGGGACAATCTGCTTGACAGTCTGTGGGGGCAGGATTATTTTGGCGACAGCCGCACTGTGGATTCACATATCAAGAGACTTCGCGCCAAATTGGACAAAGTGGAGCATCCCGACTGGGAGATTAAGACGATATGGGGGCTTGGATACAAATTTGAGCTCAATGTCTGACATAGTTAGAACAGGGGAATCAATGTGAAGAAAATATTTTGGAGAGTAGGCCTTTGTTTTGTCGTCACATTGTTGATCATGACGGCGATTTCCGGCCTTATATTTACAAAATTTAACAGACACAATGTCATGAACGTATACAAGGATGAACTGAAAAGCCTTGCACAGAGTGTGTCCAAGCGAATCACGGAGACGATGGCGCACGGGGACACGGATGGCATTCAGGAATATCTTCTTGCGATCGATGATTTTGGTGTGTTTCAAAATACCGATATCTGGATTCTGGCAAATGACAAGGTGGACGAGCCGCTTAGTGATAGTTTTGTCAATGCAGATATAAATACGATTTCTGCGCAGAGTGATACGCGTACGAAGGCGCTGATCGCGGCGGCGTGCGAGGGAAAGACCCGTAGCTTCAGCGATTATGACCAGATTTACGAGATGGATATGATGCATGTGGCGGCGCCGGTCAAAAATGTGCAGGGTGAAAATGCCGGCGTGGTTCTTGTCAATGGAGAGATGGATTATCGTGAGCGGTCGATCGGCCAGTATCAGAATTATATGGCATTGAGTGTTATCATTGCGCTCGTCGTTGCGCTCAGCGTGTCGGCTTTTTTCTCGCGCCAGCTTGTGCGTCCGATCATACGCATTAAGGAAATTGCACTGCATATGGCGGCAGGCGAATACGCGCAGCAGACGGGAATCCGCAGAAAAGACGAGTTGGGGCTTTTGGCGGACAGTATGGATATTTTGTCGGAAAAATTGGTCGATGCGGAGGAATTCCGTGAAAATCTGGAGCGGAACCGACGGGATTTCTTTTCCAATGTTTCCCATGAACTCCGCACGCCGATCACCGTTGTAAAAGGGTACGCGGAGACGCTGGCGGATGGTTATGTGGACAATCCGGCGAAGCAGCAGGAATATTATGAGAGAATCCGCAAGGAATGCGCCGGTATGGAGCGTCTTGTCGCCGATCTCCTGATTTTGTCAAAAATGCAGAATCCGGACTTTGAAATGAACCTTGAAGTGTTAAATGTGATCGCCGTGATGCAGGACGTGATGCGCAGTATGCGCGTGATGTGTGCAGATCGAAAAATTACGGCAGACCTGCAGTACAACGACGAATGTTCACTGATCGAGGGCGATTATGACCGCATCCGCCAGTTGTTTTTGATTCTTTTTCAGAACGCAGTCAAATATGCGGATGAGGGAACGGAGATTACGATTCGGATTCACCGCGCGGACGGAAAACTGCTGGTCAGCATGGAAGATACCGGAATTGCGATTCCGAAGGAAGAATGGGAAAATGTATTTGAGAAATTTTACCGCGCCAGCAATCACGGAAACAAGGATGGTTCAGGCCTTGGACTGATGGTTGCCAAACACATCGTCGCGAGACATTTTGGGAAAATATGGGTGACAAGCGACGAGGTGAAAAAAACGTGCTTTTATATCGAATTTCCGGAATGCAGCGAAGAGGCTATGAATCCGTAAAAAAACGTAACTATTCAGGACGCCCCTCCTCCACATTCGCATTTCGAACACTTCGTGTTCTTTTCTCGCCTTTGACAAGGCTAAAAATGCTCATATGTGGAGGGGGAGCCCTATTAGGATCTCAATGTATGGAAATCAAAGTCTCTTACGTGCAAGCACGACGATTCATTGATTTCCATACATTGATCCTGAATAGTTACAAAAAAACTATTAAATGATTGTTAAAGACTAGACAATCTCCTTTATTTATGTTATTCTGAATTTGTTATTGAGAATCATTTAGGATGAAATGGAGGAGAAACATGAGAGGTATTGAGACCCCGATTACAAAAATTCGTCGTCAGGTGTTTACGGAAGTAGCAAAAGTTGCGTTTGAATCAGAGAATATTAATGATGATATCGAAGCGATTCCATACCGCATTACACCATCCGATGTACCACTGTACCGTGACAGTATTTACCGCGAGCGCGCGATCGCAGGTGAGAGAGTGCGTCTGGCTATGGGTATGTCTCTTCGACCGGAAAGTCAGCCGGTACATATTACCAGTGGATTGAATGAGAGTAATATTTCAGATAAATATTATGAGCCGCCGTTGATGCAGGTTATTCCATCTGCTTGTGCCGCTTGTGAGGAAAGTGGTTACGAAGTGAGTGATCAGTGTCGTGGCTGCGTGGCACATCCCTGCCAGGAGGTATGTCCGCGTGGTGCGATTTCCATGGTAAACGGACGGTCTTATATTGATAAAGAAAAATGTATTAAATGTGGAAAATGTAAGGCAATCTGTCCTTACGATGCGATTGCAAAAAAACAGAGACCTTGTGCGGTGGCATGTGGTGTAAAGGCGATTTCCAGCGATGAGCACGGACGTGCCCATATCAATGATGATGTCTGCGTAAAATGCGGTCAGTGTATGGTCAGCTGCCCATTTGGTGCGATTGCAGATAAATCCCAGATCTTCCAGCTGATTCAGGCAATGAAAAAGGGGGATGAAGTTATCGTGGAACTGGCACCGGCTGTTATCGGTCAGTTCGGAACGGATGTTCGCCTTTGGAAGATTAAAGCAGCATTGAAAGAAATCGGTTTTGCTGAAGTTTACGAAGTTGCACTCGGTGCAGACATCGGGGCGATCACAGAGGCAAAACATTATGTACATGAAGTAGCGACAGGAAAACTTCCATTCCTGCTGACTTCCTGCTGTCCTGCTTGGTCCGTTCTTGCGAAGAGAACTCTTCCGGAAGAGATGGTAGAGTCCGTATCCAGCGCGTTGACACCGATGGTTGCGACGGCTCGTTCCATCAAGCAGAAGCATCCAAATTCACGTGTGGTATTTGTCGGTCCATGTGCGGCGAAAAAACTGGAAGCTTCCCGTGATTCGGTGCGAAGCGACGTAGATTTCGTTATTACTTTTGAAGAACTTGCATGTATTTTCGAAGCGAAAGGCATCGATATGGAGACTTACGAATGCGAAGAGCCAATCCACAATGCAACAGGAGCCGGACGTGGCTATGCGGTTTCCGGTGGTGTTTCAAAGGCAATCGAGGATTGTATCAATGAATATTATCCGGGAACGGACGTACTCATCGAGCATGTCGAGGGACTCAGCGAATGCCAGAAAATGCTTCTTTTGGCAAAAGCCGGAAAGAAAGATGGCTGCCTGATCGAAGGAATGGGCTGCCCTGGCGGATGTGTTGCCGGAGCCGGAACAAATATCCCGGTTGTTAAAGGGGCGCAGGCGGTTCGTAAGTTTGTGAAAGATTCGACAAAATCACTTCCACCAAAAGAATATTCAGAGATTGAATTGCCGTAAGAGATGGCATAAGAATAGAAAAAAGACGGTTTCCGGAGGGAGACCGTCTTTTTTTGTCAGATTTTCAACCTGCCGTAAAAATCATTTTACAAAACCCGCTTATATAGGTATAATGAGGATAGCGAAATAAGCAAAGGGGAAAGGAAACTATGAAGACGAAAAATCAAAATATCATCGGAGCGGTTTTGGTCGTGTTGATCATGAGCCTGGTTCCGCTCGTGGTATCTGCTTTTAAATATGAAACGGGGATGGCGGAATATGCGTGGTTCTCCGGTTCGACGGTGCGGTATGACTTTTTCCTGTTTTGGAAAGGACAGCTTCTGCTTTTACTTTGTGCACTGATGGCATTTTACGCAGCGCTCAAATGTCTCCTTGTAAAAGAAGGGATGCCGGACAGTAAATTGGAGAAAAAATACATTATCCCGCTGGCGTTGTATGCCGTGCTGGCGTTTGAGTCAACCATTTTTTCGAAACATACCGATGCGGCTGTGCGCGGCGGCTATGAGCAGTGGGAAGGAATGCTTATTTTGGGGGCGTACGTGGCGGTATTGTTCTTTTCGTATTGGATTCTTCAGGGGGCGGTGGAACTTCGCATCGTCGCATACGGACTGCTTGCCGGAGTGTTCGTTATGACACTGATTGGTGGAATGCAGGCGTTTGGATATGACTTCTTCCGGACAGATGCCGGAAAAGCGGTAATGAATCTGATGTTAGACAATAAACTGGACTTTACGTTCAATTTCGAAAAAGGCAGAGTGTACGCGACATTGTACAATCCAAATTATGTGGGTTCGTATGTGGCACTTTTGCTGCCGGTCATTTTGTCACTCGTGTCAGGAAAACGGAAAATAAGTGCCGTATTTGTGAGTGTTGTGTCGGTGATTACGTCTGCGCTGCTCCTTGTGATGCTGTTTGGCTCGCAGTCATTGACCGGCTGTATCGGTGTCGCAGCGAGTCTTGTCCTGTTTTTGATTCTTATGATTCCGAATATGAAGAAAAAGCCGCTGCCATTTGTCATCGGCGGAGTGGTCTGCGCCGTGGTTTGCGTGTTCACGGTGTTCTGCTATCAGCCGCTTTTCGAATACGGAATCAATAAAATGTTCCATCCGGCACCGAACAATCAGGTGATACGAAGCATGGAAGGAAAAGACGGCACGCTCAAAATGACGATGGACAATGGCGATGTGCTAAATCTGAAAGTTAATATTGCGGAGGGCGAATACCGCTATGAGGCGACCGACGGAAAGGGAAATTCTTACAATTTATATGAAGATGAGACAGCGGAGCGTATGAAATTTTCCGACAAGAAATATCAGACCATTGAGATCGAAGAGAAAAAGATTGAGTCCAAAAATCAGACCTACAATGGGTTTATTATTTATACACCGTCCACCGGACGCAGTTATACCATTGCAATGCAGGGCGAAAAATACGAGGAAGCCGGTGTGAATCAGACGGAATACCGCATTGTCACGCCATTTTACAAATTGGATGAACTGCGTCATATCGAAACCTTTGGCTTTGAGGACAATCTGCATTTTGGAAGCCGCCGCGGCTTTATCTGGTCAAGGACGCTGCCTCTTGTGAAAAAATACATTTTGCAGGGTTCCGGGCCGAACACATTTATCTATGCGTTCCCGAATGACGATTACGTTGGAATGGTAAATGTTGGATATGGCGGGTCCCTTGTTACAAAACCGCACAATATGTTTTTGCAGATTGCGATTCAGACAGGCGGCATTTCCCTGCTGGCATTTTTGGCAATATTTGTAATATACTTTGTGGAAAGTTTTCGTATGTATTTTCGCAAGACGGCATACCGTTCTTCGGAGATTTTTGGCATCGGAATCCTGCTCGGTACATTTGGCTACCTTGTGACCGGCCTTGCCAATGATTCGACGGTTTGTGTGGCACCGGTGTATTGGTGCCTGCTCGGGGTCGGAATGGCGGTAAACCGTTATAACCGGAACCGGGAAGAAAAGAAAGAGGCGAACAAATGAAAAAAATAGTATTAGCAGCGATCAATGCCAAATATATCCATTCCAATCTGGCGGTGTATTCTTTGAAAGCGAACGCCGGAAAATACGAAGAGGACATTGAATTGGCAGAATATACCATCAATCACCAAAAAGAGGAAATTCTTGCCGGAATTTATCGAAAAAAGCCGGATGTTGTCGGATTTTCGTGCTATATCTGGAATATTGAGTATGTGCTTGATGTGGCTGAAAATCTGAAGAAAATTTGCCCGCAGGTGGAAATTATCTTTGGAGGACCGGAAGTTTCGTACGATGCGGAGAAGGTACTTCAAAGATATCCGTTTGTGGATCTTGTCATGGTCGGAGAAGGCGAGAATACCTTTCGCGAATATGCGGCATTTCTGCTGGGTGAAGGGGCGGAAAAACGTTCGGATATCGCCGGCCTCTGTTATCGGAAAGAAGACGGGAAAGCAGTATTTACGGCACCGCGTATGCCGATGAAAATGGACGATCTCGTATTTCCCTACCGCGACCTGGAGCAGATGGAAAACCGCATCATTTATTATGAAACGATCCGTGGCTGCCCATTTTCCTGCAGCTACTGTCTGTCGTCTATCGACAAAACGGTGCGCCTGCGGTCGTTGGATCTGGTATTTGACGAATTGGACTTTTTCCTGAAAAACCGTGTGAAACAGGTAAAATTTGTCGATCGTACCTTTAACTGCAATCACAAGCATGCTTACAAAATATGGGAATACATCAAAGAACACGATAACGGAGTGACGAATTTTCACTTTGAGATCGGGGGAGATCTTCTGCGGGAAGAGGATTTTGAACTTTTTCGCGGATTTCGTCCGGGCTTGATTCAGTTTGAGATCGGCGTGCAGTCTACGAACTTGTTTACGATTGAGGCAATCCGCCGAAAAATGGATCTGACAGAATTGGCAGAGCATGTCGAGCGTGTGCGGAGTGGCGGAAATATTCACCAGCATTTGGATCTGATCGCCGGACTTCCCCACGAAGATTATGACTCCTTTCACAAGTCCTTTAATGATGTGTACCGGATGCGGCCGGATCAGTTTCAGCTCGGCTTTTTGAAGGTGCTGAAAGGGTCTTATATGGAGGAAGTGAAGGACGAATACGAGATCCGCTACCGAAGCAGTCCGCCATACGAGGTGCTGACGACCAAATGGCTGCCGTACGAGGATGTGCTGCGCCTCAAACAGGTGGAGGATATGGTGGAAGTGTATTACAATAGTTTTCAATTCCAGGCAACCATGCTTGCGATGGAAAATTATCATACGGATGCGTTTGAGATGTATCAGACACTCGGCGGGTTTTACGACAAAAAAGGGTATTTTGGCATGAAACACAGCCGTATCGCGCGGTATGAGATTTTGTGGGAATTCTTGTGTGAGGCTGAGTGGAGCGAGGAGGCGCGGGAGATTCTGCGCCAGACATTGACGTATGATCTGTATGCGAGAGATTATGTGAAAAATCCGCCGGCCTTTGTGCCGGAGCGGTCTCACGAATACCAGCAGAAAGTCCGCGATTTTCTGACGAAAGAATGCGAGCAGCCGACCGTGCTTTCCGGTTATGAAAAGTACCAGCCAAAGCAGCTTTTTAATATGATCTATGTGCAGCAATTTACGGTAAATATTCCCAAATTGCTAAAAACCGGAAAAGTAGAGACGGGAGAGGCGCATTCACTTGTCTTTGATTATCAGAAACGAAATCCACTCACGCATAGTGCCGAAGTGATGCGTTTGTGAGTGTTTTGGGCTTTTGGGCTTGCACATTCGTGTTTGGGACAAAAAATCTTAAAATTGGTGTTGTTTTTATCGGCATTTTGTGAGATACTCATATAGAGGGTAATTCTATCATTGGGGAAAGGAAGGATAAAGAGGTCTAATGATGAAACTAGATAACTTTTTTGTAAGCGGGGCGAACGAAGAAGCAGTTGCGATGGCAGAAGCAGTCTTGAACAATGTGAAAGCTTATTCGCCTGTATTGATCTACGCAAAACCGGGGCGTGGAAAGACTCATTTATTGCATGAGATTCAGGACAAATGCAAATCGGCTCTTGCCGGCCAGAAGGTTGCATTTACTACCGGCAGACAATTTTTGGAAGAAGTGGATCGCACGATCCGTCTGGGCGCGAAACCGAACCAGATTAAGATTTATGATGACGTGGATATCCTGCTCATTGATGATCTGGAAGAAATTTTCGGAAACCGCGAAGCGGAGCAGGTATTTACCAATCTGTTCTTATCTTCCATGAATGAAAAGAAAAAACAGATCCTATGTACATCGTCCGTTTTGGCGAAAGAATGTGGAAGTAAAGAGATGATTCGCTTTTTTGACCGCGCGTGCATGGTTCAGTTGTATGCGCCGGATGAACAGCTCAAACAGAGTATTGTGGAGAAGATGGCACAGCAGTTTACCCTCAATCTGAATGAAGAGGCCAAACGCTATATCATTGCACAGCCGTTTTCAAGCATCAATCAGATTTTAGGAGATATGACAAAACTGGCAGCACTTGTCGAAGAAAATCAGCAGGTTGACCAGCAGTTGTGTCAGAAGTATCATATCGGACAAAACCGGTAAACGTCACGGAATGAATAAAAGAGAATCCTTCCATCTTCGATACGGGAAAAAGATGGAAGGATTTTTATACAGAACAAGACGGCAGGCGCTGTGAGTGCTTGCGGGCAATGTATTGTCAAGATTACAACTCGTTGATTTCGCGGAGAAGACTTTCTTTTCGCGCGATCGGTGAATGCTTGATCTCGTCAATCAGATCTGACAAGAGATAATTTTTATGATCTTTTTTGTAAATTTCTGCCAATGAAAGACAGGCAATCCGGTTTTTCGGATCGTAGTCGAGGCAGAGCCGGCAGGCTTCGGCGGCGTGGGTATAATCGCCCGCTTCCATATAAGCCCGTCCGAGAGCGGTCAGAGTCTGTAAAAAATTCTGGTAAGTCTCGTCGTAGGTGGACAGAGTCTGAAAATTACCGATGCCATAGGCAATTTTCAGATCGGTGTTCGTATATTCGGACAGATCCATCATTGGTGATTCGATGAGACGGCGCAATGCGTCAAGATAATGAAGGATCGTGTCATTTTGGGCTCCTTCCCAGGGAATCCTTGTGATATCCGGGGTAAAAAGCGGAAGATGTGAAATATCCTTATTGCGGGTATGATTCGCCTCTTCTTCACGTTCCCAGAAAAGGCTTGATTCTTTTTCCTGTTGTTTCGTTGCCTTGCGTTTTTTGTAATGCATCCATGCGATAAAAATCAGGAAACAGACAAAAAAGGAAGGAAAACGGAGTGATACCATCATAAAGTAAGTCCTTTCTTTAATACTATATATAGGAGGTTACGAACTATGCTTAGCCGTAAAAAACAAAAAATCGTCGCAGCGATTATCTGCGGAGTGCTTATTGTAGCTATGCTTGCAGGCATTGTATTACCTTACGTATGATTGTAATACTTTTTTCAGCAATATGCAAGGGAGGTCTTTGAGTGCAGAGAAAAAGAATGCTGCTCGCCTTTGTTGTCATTTTCATGATGTTTGGTCTGATCGCCGTGTATACGTATGTTTCGTATGCGAGTCTGCGCCCGAAAGATGGGACGATCTGCGAAGGGGTTACCGTAGAACATGTCGCAGTGGGCGGAATGACAAAAGACCAGGCGATGGAAGCGGTCAGCGAAGAGACGGAAAAACGGGGAAGACAGGTATTGGAAGTGGAAGTAAACGGCAGCGTTGTGACGACGACGCTGGCTGAAGTGGGGTATACGTTTTCGGCAGAAGAATTCCTTGACGAGGCGATGAAGGTCGGCCGCCGAGGAAATCTGATCGAAAATTATAAAGAAATAAAAGAAACCCGGAAGACGGGAGTTTCCTTTGGGGTAAACCGTCAGATGGATGAAAAAGTCCTGAAGAAATTTGTAAAGAAAAAATGTAAAAAAATGTGTACCAGTGCGCAGAATGCACAGGTATCCATGGAAAATGGAGAATTTGTATACACCGATTCGCAGGAAGGAGTCACATTGGATGTGGCGGCGACGGTTGAAAATATCCAAAAAGCCGTAAGTGAAGCAAAAGACGATACTTCTGCGATTCGTGTAGTGGCGACTGTCGAGGTGGAAAAGCCAAAAATTTCCAAAGAGACAGCAGAACGCTGCAAAGATAAGATTGGAAGTTTTTCGACGACATTTAATGCCGGCAATGTAAACCGTTCCAAAAATGTAGCAAACGCGGCGAGACTGATCAGCGGTTCTGTCCTTTATCCGGGCGAAACGTTTTCTGTTCATGATGCCATTTCTCCGCTGACGGAAGAAAATGGATATTATGCCGCTGCTTCTTACAACCAGGGAAAAGTAGAAGATACCCTTGGTGGTGGCGTGTGTCAGGTTTCGACGACATTGTACAATGCCGTGCTCCGTGCCGAATTGGAAGTTGTGGAAAGAAGTCCGCATTCCATGGTCGTTAGTTATGTCAAACCATCGATGGACGCGGCGATCGCGGGCGATTACAAAGACTTTAAGTTTAAGAATAATACCGATGTTCCGATTTATATACAAGGCGGTACTTATAGTGGAACTCTTTATTTTAATATTTACGGAGAAGAGACACGCAGTGAGGACCGGACGGTAACGTTTGAATCGGAAGTTACCGATACGATTGAGCCGGGAGCCGATAAGATCACGTATGACAAGACCAAACCGGAATCGTATATGAGCGTGACACAAGAGGCGCATACCGGTTATAAGGCGATTCTTTGGAAGATTGTCGATGAAAATGGCAAGGAGAGCAAGACACAGGTAAATTCCAGTACGTATGCCGCTTCTCCTCGTTATGTCACAAAGGGCGCAAAGAAAGAAGAGGCGAAGCCGGAGGAGACAAAATCACCAAAGGTGAACAAAAAATCGGAAAAAGATAGTGCATTGCAAAGTAAAAAAGCTGCGCAGACGGAACGCCCACAGCAGAAAGCACAGGTGACGACACAGCCGGCAGCGACCCAGACACCTGTAGTTGTGCCGCAAGACGGCGAGGGGGACGGGGTGCAGTGATGAAAAAAGGAAAAATTTCACAAAACCAATGGAATCGTTCCGTGGATAAAAAGATACGGTATCGCAGCAAGCATCTTGTGGAGAGACCGTCAGCCGGCAGTGAGACGTTGACGTATCGGCTGCTTTCGGAGACGGTTGTCGGAAGTACGATGCAGACGGAGACAGGTCCGGCCGAAATTCTTGGAAAAAAGGCGTTTTACCGGATGTACAATGCTCTTTTGGCGGCGGGAACCAGAGCAGAAGGAATGCAGGTGCAGCTTCTTTTGCCGGAATCCGCATCGGAACAACAGATTAAGAATATCATGGGGCAGCTCGGGGAATATGGGGCTGCCTATGAAGTTGATATCGGAAGGGTACATACAGAAATCAGTGAACTGGTTAAGGCTCCGCTTTTGACATTATCAGGATTTGGAAAACAAGACGTAACAGAAAACGGAAGCAGTAGATTCTGCCCGGGACAGCAGATTATTATGACAAAATGGGCAGGGGCAGCCGGAGCAGCTGAACTGGCGTATGTCAACAAGAGATCGCTGATGAAGTATTTTCCGGCGGTTTATGTGGATGAAGCGGTTGAATATTTATGGGAAAAAACAACCGGGGAATCGCTGCTTTCGATAGAAAAAGAGATAAAAACAGCATGGGACATGGGAGCCGGAGCGTTTCACAATGTCACGAAAAATGGTGTGTTTGGTGCCCTTTGGGAAATGGCTGAGATGTCACATGCCGGATTGGAAGTGAACTTTGCGGCGATTCCTGTGAGGCAGGAGAGCATCGAAATCTGTGAGCAGTATGGTGTAAATTTGTATGAAACAGATTCTCTCGGAAGTGTGCTGATTGGCACAGAGCACGGTGAAGACTTGGTTCGCCGGCTGCGGGAAGAAGGAATTCCGGCTGCTATCATCGGGCGAGTGACCGATGGAAATGACCGGACCATCTGTCGCGGAGAGGAAACGCGGTTTTTAACACCACCATAATTACAATTTTTGAAAATGAGGAGGCATATTATGCGGCAGGAAGAATTATTGCGAATTATGTCGAAAAATGCAAAAATATCGACGGAAGATATGGCGGCGATGCTTGAGGCATCCGAGGAGGAAATTCAGGAAACGATCGCGAGGATGGAAGAAGAGGGCATCATTTGTGGATATCCGACGCTGATCAATTGGGACTGCACAGACAACGAGATGGTAACTGCTTTGATCGAAGTCAATGTGGCACTTCACCGCGAAACCGGATTTGACAAAGTGGCAGAGCGCATTTACCAGTTTGACGAGGTCGAAAGTGTATATTTGATGAGCGGAAGTTTTGATCTTACGGTAATTCTCGAAGGAAAGAGTATGAAGGAAGTGGCAAGATTTGTCACCACCAAACTTTCACCGATTGAAGAAGTAGTCAATACCTCCACCTTTTTCGTGTTGAAAAAATACAAAGAGCATGGTCTTTTGATGGTGAGAGAGAAAAATGAACAAGAGAGGATGTTGATCACACCATGAGAAACCCATTGTCAAAAACAGTAATGGAATTAGAACCATCGGGAATCCGCCGTTTTTTTGATGTGGCAAATACGATGGATAACGTTATATCCCTGGGTGTAGGCGAGCCGGATTTTGATACTCCGTGGCACATCCGCGAAGAGGGCATCTATTCCCTGGAAAAAGGCCGTACATATTACACGTCCAATGCCGGACTTCTGCCATTGCGCCGGGAGATCAGCCGGTATCTGCATGACCGTTTTGACCTGCCTTATGGACCGGACGAGATTCTGGTTACGGTCGGAGGCAGCGAGGCGATTGATATCTGCATGCGCGCGATGCTTGATCCGGGTGACGAGGTCATTTTGCCGGAACCATGCTTTGTTTCTTATCTTCCCTGTGTGCGCATGGCAGGAGGTACGCCGGTTCGCATTTCACTTGAAGAAAAGGATGAATTCAAATTAACCGGCAAGAAATTGAAAGAGGCAATTACGGACAAAACAAAGATTCTTGTAATGCCATTTCCGAACAATCCGACGGGAGCAATTATGACGGCAGAGGAGTTACAGGTTATTTCTGATATTTGTAAGCAACATGATATCTTTGTTATGTCGGATGAGATTTACTCCGAATTGAGTTATAAAGGAAAGCACGTTTCGATTGCCAGCATTCCGGGGATGGCAGAACGGACGATCGTAATCAATGGTTTTTCGAAATCCTTTGCCATGACAGGATGGCGTCTTGGTTATGCAGCAGGTCCGAAGGAAATTATTAAACAGATGGTGAAGATTCATCAGTACATTATCATGAGTTCGCCGACGACAAGCCAGTACGCGGCGATTGAAGCACTCAAAAATGGGATGCCGGATGTCGAGAGGATGCGTGAAGCGTACAACCAGAGACGGCGTTTCCTTGTGAAGGCACTGCGCGACATGGGACTTCCATGCTTTGAACCTTACGGCGCATTTTATGTATTTCCAAATATTAGCAAATTTGGCATGGCAAGTGAAGAGTTTGCGACGCGGCTTCTGCACGAAAAACGAGTGGCTGTCGTGCCGGGAGATGCCTTTGGAAAATGCGGGGAGGGATTCCTTCGAATCTCCTATGCATACTCTATTGAGGACCTAAAAAAGGCACTGGAAAAGATTAAGGAATTTATAGACACCTTATGATAATTATGTTATAATATTATGCATACGATGGCGATGAGAAAGGAGAAAAAAGATATGGCTACATTAAATGCAGAGCATATTAATCCTTTTTTAATGGCTGCAAAGAAAGTGTTTCAGGATATGTGTTTTGTTCAGGTTCAGATACAGAAACCTAGTTTAAAAGAGGCGAACTTTGGTAAAGGTACCTGGGTTATCATAATTGGAGTTACGGGTGAGATGAAAGGCCAGGTATTATTGGCAATGTCCGAAGAAGATGCTTGTAATATCGCTTCGAAAATGTGTATGATGGAAGTAAAAGAGATTGATGATTTTGCTGCCAGTGCACTGAGCGAACTTGGTAATATGATTATGGGAAATGCGTCTACCGTATTTTCTTCCAATGGAGTTGGAATCGATATTACACCACCGACTTTATTACATGGTGAAGGCAGTTTTACAAATACATATACAAAAAATCTTTGTGTACCACTTACATTTGACACAACAACGGTTGAATTGTATCTGGCATTAAAACAGGATTAGGGGGGCAGTATGTTAAATATTGTATTGTTGGAACCTGAAATCCCTGCCAATACAGGAAATATCGGGCGTACCTGTGTAGCAGCAGGTGCCAGACTTCATTTAATTGAACCGATGGGGTTTCAGATCAATGAAAAGCAGGTAAGGCGTGCAGGGTTGGATTATTGGGACAAATTAGATTATAGGATTTACGACAGTTACCGTGATTTTGTGGAGAAAAACCCCGGTATTAAGATTTATATGGCGACGACAAAAGCGCGCCATGTTTATTCAGATGTGTCTTTTGAGGATGACTGTTATATCATGTTTGGAAAAGAGAGCGCAGGAATCCCGGAAGAACTTTTGGTAGAGAATCAGGAAAACACGATTCGAATTCCGATGTTTGGCGAGATTCGATCCTTGAATCTTGGCAATTCTGTAGCGATTGTTTTATACGAAGCATTGCGCCAGCATGGATTTGAGAATCTGAATAAACAGGGGAATCTTCATCGGTTATCCTGGGATAACTGAAATCAAAAAGAGCATGAAATGGAGGAAGAGCAATGAAGAAGGCGAAAAAAGAAAACAAACAACGTCAGGGCATTTCTCTTAAATATAAGGGGATGCTGTTGACAGCAATGTTGATTTTTGTTGTGGTCGGGGCGACACTTATGCTAGCGATACCGCAGATTAAGAGCAACATGACAGAAACCATTCACTCGTATATGTATGATATCGCAGTGACAAATGGAAGAAGTCTGGATGTCGAAGTAAAAGCACATGGAATTCGTGTTGCACTTTCGGAAAATAAACTGCGTGAGTTGTTCTCAAATGTAAAAGTGAAAGATATGGAGAGCAGTTATGCATATGTAGTTGCCGGAAATGGTACGATGCTGTATCATCCGAAAGCAGATAAGATCGGGAAACCGGTAGAAAATGCAGTTGTAAAAGATCTGGTATCGCAGATTGAGAAAGACCAGGTTCCAAAGTCCGATGTAGCGACGTATGATTTCCGTGGAGATACAAAATATGTCGGATATTATGCGGACCAAGATGGTCAGTATATCGTAATTGTATCGGCAGATCAGAGCGAAGCACTTTCCGGAGTTACTCAAGCAATCGGTACGATGGTTGGAACTTCCGTTTGTTGTCAGATTATTTGCATGATCATTGCGTTCCTATGTTTCCATCATCTGTTTAATCCGCTGAAGAAGATTACTTATCAGGTGGAGCGTCTGGGAAATTTGGATTTGAAGCATACCGGTGAATTAGATAAATTGGTTAAGATCGGCGGAGAAGTAGGAATGATGGCGCGGTCTGTATGGCAGGTGCAGACGAAACTGGCAGAAGTTGTTATGGAGCTTAAAGACGAGAGCGAGCACTTGTTTGCTTCTTCGAACCAATTGAGTGGAAATGCAGCCGCGACGGCAGAGACGGTCGGACAGATTAACAGTGCTGTGCATGATATGGCAGAAGGAGCGTCGTCTCAAGCAAATGATACACAGACTGCGACAGAAAGTGTTATTGTCATCGGTAACATGGTGAATGAGACAAACGATGAGGTGGCAAAACTTCGAGAAAACGTTGAAGTGATGAAGACTTCCGGAGAAGAAGCGGAGCAGACACTGAAAGAACTGGAAGAGATCAACGAAGAGGCAAAACAGTCGATTGCTGAGATTTATAATCAGACCAATACAACGAATGAGTCGGCGCAGAAGATTAAAGATGCGATTACATTGATCACATCGATTGCAGAAGAGACGAATCTTCTTTCTCTCAATGCTTCGATTGAGGCAGCGCGTGCCGGCGAGCAGGGACGTGGTTTTGCGGTAGTGGCAAGCCAGATTCAGAAATTGGCAGAACAGTCCAACGAATCCGCGATGCAGATTCAAAAAATTGCCAACATGCTCATGCAGGATTCGGATCAGGCAGTAGAGATCGTAGATCGTGTGAAACAGATCATGGATACACAGAATGTCAAGATGAATGTTACCGGAGAGATGTTCCAGAAGGTGCAGGATGAGATTGAGTCTTCCATGGAGAGTATCAATACGATCTATGAAAAGACAGATAAAATGGATCAGGCGAAGACAGAAGTTGTGGATGTGGTACAAAATCTGACTGCGATCGCCGAAGAAAATGCGGCTGGTACAGAAGAGACTTCCGCATCGGTTACCGAAGTAAATGACATTGTGGAGGACATCTCAAGCAATGCAAAACAGCTTCATGATGCCGCTCAGAAGATTGAAGACCACATGAATAAATTTGAGATTTAAGAGAACTTGTTTATATAAAAAGATAGGAGGCTTTCCCATTACGAGGAAGCCTCTTGTTTTTTTGAATGATATTTTAAAGTAAAGACAAATTCAGTTCCGACATCTACGGTACTTACGACATTGATCGTCTGATTGTGTGCCTGTATGATCTCTTTGGAGATCGAAAGTCCAAGTCCCGTTCCGCGTTTGTCTTTTCCACGGGAAATATCGGTTTTATAAAAGCGGTCAAATACTTTGTTTAGAGATTCTTTCGGGATTCCGATGCCGGAATCTTTGACGGAAACAAATACTTTTGCACCCTTTTTTCGTAAACTGATTTTTATCTCCGAATTGTTATGGCTGAATTTTACCGCATTGTCAATAAGGTTATATAACACCTGATGTATCTTGCTTTCGTCTGCTTCCACAAGCAGTTCTTTCTGGGTATTATAATCCAGAACAAACGAAATTTCTTTTTTTGCCGCCGTTCCTTCCAATGTATTTACGGTCTGAACAATTGTCTCACAAATATTAAAAGTTGTGATGTCAAGAAGTACATTGTCGCCGTTAAATGAATTTAATTCCAGCAGATTGGAGGTCAGATTCGTAAGCCGGTCGGTCTCCGATAAAATGATGTTCAAGTATTTTTCCTGCGCCTCGTAAGGAATCGTACCATCGAGCATTGCCTGCGCATATCCATGAATTGAAGTAAGCGGTGAACGAAAATCATGGGAAATATTGGAAATGAATGCACGTTGGTAATCATCGAAGTTGTTCAGGTCTTCCGCGATGATGTTTAACGCACCGGCAAGGTCGCCAAATTCATCGGAAGTGTGAAGGGTGATCGGCTCATTTTTCTGATGAATGGAAAAATGCTTGGCCGCATTGCACAGCCGCCGCAGTGGGATGATATTCATGGCATAGATCAGGAAAAAGGATACGGCCAGAATTGCTCCCATCATAAACAGAATGGAGTCGAGCAGATTGAAATAATATTGCAGCCGCTCGGCAACATATCCGCTTGTAAGTGCTTCATTTTCCATCGCCGCCGCCATCAAGCTATTGCGGACCAGTGCAAAGACGAGCGTGTGCGTCAGATAGTAGGACGACGTGAAAATGCACAGATAGAGAATTACCAGTTTTTTTCCAAATGTCAGGCGAATTCGGTTTCGCATAATGATCAGCCTTTCTTTGTCTCAAATTTGTAACCAATGCCCCATACGGTGGCAAGGCGCCATTCGTCGTGGTCTTTGATCTTTTCGCGAAGTCGTTTGATATGAACATCGACGGTTCGCGTGTCGACGACGTATTCGTAACCCCAGATGCGGTCAAGAAGCTGTTCTCTTGTAAATACTTGGTTTGGATGTGTGGCGAGAAAATACAAAAGCTCCAGTTCTTTTGGTGGCATCTCGACCGGATGTCCCATATATACGACAGAATAGTTTGACAAACTGACGGTGAGATCGGTGTATTGTATCGTCTCTGTGCCGGTTTCGGTGGAAGCCGCCGGAGCTGCGGGGGCACTTCCTGTCTGATAACGCCGCAAAACAGCCTTTACGCGCGCCACCAGTTCTTTTGAATCAAAAGGTTTGATGATGTAGTCATCGGCGCCAAGTTCCAGTCCCAGCACTTTGTCAAAAACTTCTCCTTTTGCCGAAAGCATGATGATCGGAACCGTGGAAGTTTTGCGGATCTCGCGGCAAACGTCGTATCCGTCAATGCCCGGAAGCATGATATCGAGCAGGATCAGATCCGGTTGAAAGGAAGCATTTTTCTTTAATGCCTCTTCGCCGTCGTGTGCCTGCATACACTGGAAACATTCTTTTGTTAAGTATAATTCGATCAACTCTGCAATGTTGGCGTCGTCATCAACAATCAGTATTTTTTGTTTTTCTGCCATGGAAGTCATCCTTTCTTATTTGAACTCAGCCACAGTCACACCGTAGCCGCCCTCACCGTATTCTCCCATACGATAGGTTTTGATGTATTTACTCTTTTTCAAATGCGCCTGCACGGCATTTCGCAGAGCACCGGTTCCGACACCGTGGATAATGGTGATCTGGTGCAGCTTGGCAAGATACGCATCGTCAAGGTATTTATCTAAAAGTGCAATTGCCTCGTCAACCGTTTTTCCGATGAGATTAATGCTTGAAGAAACGTGCAGCGATTTCATCATTTTGATCTTTCCGGCACCGGAACGTTCGCGAAGCTGTTCTTTCCGGTTCTGCAATGTCTCTTCTTCGAGAAGTTCGAGATCATCCGCATTGACTTCGGAACGCATGATTCCCATCTGCACAAAGCATTTTCCTTTGGTGTTTGGCAGCGACATTACGGTACCTTTTACGCCCATGGAATGCACCATGACAAGGTCGCCGATGGAAAGTTTTCCCGGCGCTGTCTTTGGGCGGTTTTCTTTTTGCTTTGTCGCCAATTTTTCGCCGGTTTTCTTAAGTTGTTCGCGGATCGCAGAACGCTGGCGCTCCATGTCGCTGACATTTCCTTTGCCGCCGTCCATCCATTTATTGTATTTGCGGATGGAATCGTCTGCCATGTCTTTGGCCTTCTGCAATATTTCATTGGCTTCTTCATTTGCACGGCGCAAAATCTTTTCTTTTGCTTTATCAATTCGTTCATTTTTCTCTGCCAGTTTTTTCTTCTGCCGCTCGATTTCTTCGCGGTAAGCAGCCGCTTTCGCACGTTCTTGTTCCAATTCCTTCCGTGTACTTTCAAGCCCGGTCACAACGTCCTCAAAGGATTTGGAATCTTCGTCGACAAGGGATTTTGCTTTCTCAATAATTTCGTCGGAAATTCCCAGTTTGCTGGAAATCGCAAAGGCGTTACTTTTTCCCGGAACGCCGATGAGAAGACGGTAGGTCGGCTGCAGGGATTCCACGTCAAATTCGCACGAAGCATTTTCTACGTGATCTGTCGAAAGGGCGTAGATCTTCAGCTCGCTGTAATGTGTCGTCGCCATTGCGGTCACATTTCGCTGTAAAAGATTGTCAAGAATGCTGATGGCAAGTGCCGCACCTTCGACCGGATCGGTTCCGGCACCAAGTTCATCAAAAAGTGCAAGCGTATTTTTATCCGCACGTTTCAGGATCGAAACGGTGTTTGTCATGTGCGAGGAGAAGGTACTCAGGCTCTGCTCGATACTCTGCTCATCCCCGATATCCGCGTAAACTTCATGAAATACGCGCAGATGAGAGCCGTCAAACGCCGGGATGTGGAGCCCCGCCTGTCCCATCAAAGTAAATAAGCCGACGGTTTTCAGCGAAACGGTCTTACCGCCGGTGTTTGGGCCGGTGATGATGAGAAGCCGGTAATCTTTCCCCAATGTGACATCAATCGGCACAACGCGGTCGCGCGGAATCAATGGATGCCGTCCTTTTTTTATCTCTATATAATTGTCGTCAAAAATCGGCTCGCTTCCCTGCATTTTTTTGGATAATTTTGCCTTTGCAAAGATGAAGTCAAGTTCTGCCAGCAAAATGACATCGCGCTCCAACCCTTCGGTTTCCGGCGCGCAAATACTACTGATGGAAGCAAGGATTCGCTCAATTTCTTCCTGTTCTTTCATCGCAAGTTCGGCGAGATCGTTGTTCAATTTGACAATTGCCATCGGTTCGATGAAAAAGGTGGAACCGGTGGAACTCTGATCGTGGATCATTCCCTGAAATGCGGATTTGTATTCTTGTTTTACAGGCAGGCAATATCTTCCATTTCGCATCGTGACGATATTGTCGCGCAGCATATCTCCTGACGAATTGACCGTCACAGACAGCTGCTCGCGGATTTTGTCATTTGTCGTTTTCATCGCCCGGCGGATGCGTTTCAATTCGCTGCTTGCATCGTCGCTAATCTCATCCTCGGACAAGATACAGCGGCTGATCTCCCGGCGAATTTCCGGAAATGTCTGAAGTCCGTCGAAACGCCCGGACAAAAAATCGGTTTCTTCGTCTTTTTTATCAAATTCAACAGCCCGCTTGGCAGCCTCCAAAAGAGCCCCAATCCGCAGAAGTTCGCCAGCCCCGAGTGTCCCGCCTTTGGCAAGCGGCACGAGGCTCGGCCGGATGTCGGTCAGCCCATGAAAGGACAGCGCCCCATGATGAAAGAGCCTTGTCAAAGCATGGCTTGTCTCCGCCTGCATCGCCACAATTTCCCCGTGGTCTGACGACGGGCGCAGCCGTCTTGCACTGTCCTTTCCAAGCGCAGAATCAGCTTCCTCTACGAGCATATCTATAATTTTGTCATATTCTAATGTCTTTAAAACTTTTTTATTCACAATTAAATCTCCATTCCAGTGCTTTGCACGAGTGTCTCAAACGATGTTCCCAGCCATGCAAGCATGCCTGAAAACATACGATGATACCCTGTATTACAATACGATGATACCCTGTATTGTACCATACCAGGGGCGGGGTTACAATGGGTTTGGCGAAAAAATTCGTTTTCGGGGGCGTGGGCGGAAAGGCAACGCAAAAAGGGAAACCCGGCGAAATCCGCTGCCTCCCCGCCGCGGAGGAGGGCTAAAAGGCAACGCAAAAAGGGAAACCCGGCGAAATCCGTTGCCTTTAAAGCCGGCAAGAAGCCTAAAAGGCAACGCAAATGGGGGAAGTGGCTGAAATCCGCTGCCTCCCCGCCGACTTCTCCGCCGCCAACCACCCCACTTCCCCATGTCCCCATAAATTCCCAAAATCACTCTAGCAGAAATGAAAAAAATATGCTATCATAAGATTAGAACATTACAGTAATGGGGAGATTTGGATGAATATAGAGGGATCAAATCTTTGTATCGGATGCATGAAGCCGCTCGGTCAGACCGGGAGGTGTTCTTTTTGTGGAATGAAACAGGAAGATTACAATCCGATCCCGCGCTGTCTTTTGCCGGGGACGCGGCTTGCGGACCGGTATATTCTGGGGAAAGTGCTGGGCGAGGGAAGCTTCGGAATTACCTATATTGGCTGGGACAGCCGGTTGCAGATTCCGGTGGCGATCAAAGAATATTTTCCGAGCGAAATGGTCAGTCGGGATGTCATCTGCGGACATGGAAATAAAGTATACTTGTATGAAAATGCCAAAAAGAATCATTATGAGGAGGACATAAAGAAATTTTTGAATGAGGCAAAATGTTTGTCCAAATTTAATGAAGTAGAAGGGATTGTGTCTGTCCTTGATTTCTTTTATGAAAATGAAACTGCGTACATTGTCATGCAGTTTATTGATGGAGTCAGTGTAAAAGAGTACATTAAGAAAAACGGAAAAATGGATGGCAAAAAAGTGCTGAATGCGATGCGGCCGGTGCTTCTGGCATTGGAAAAAGTGCATCGGACAGGGATTGTGCACCGAGACATCAGCCCTGACAATATTATGATAAGAAAAGACGGAAGTCTGGTGCTGATCGATTTTGGAGCCGCGAGAATGCGGAATATTGACAATACAAAGACAATGACGGTATTATTTAAAAGGGGATTTTCGCCGGAGGAGCAGTACCGCTACAAGGGGCGGTGGGGAGCGTATACCGATGTTTATTCAATCAGTGCGACCATGTATTATATGTTGACGGGAGAGGCACCGACCGATTCGGTAATTCGGGCATTGGGAGACGATATGCCGTCACTTTTGAATATGAAAGAACTGGAAATTTCTACCAAGCAAAAGAAGGCGGTTATGAAAGGAATGGCAGTAAATGCCAAAAATCGCTGGCAGAGTATCCGGGAATTGTACGATGCCATGTACGAAGAAGAGCAGAACATCTCAAGTGGTTCCGGAAGGCGAAGAGGGATTGCGGGAATTGCGGGTGCGGCTGTGCTTGGAACCGCCATTACCATCGGATGTCTGCATGCAGGAACCAACGACGAAAAACGGGAGCCGGTCATTGCCGTAGAGACACCGGTCGTAACACCGGAAGCCACGAAAACACCGAAAAAGGAAATTTTGATGACCAATGTGACGGGAAAAACGGTGGCTGAGGCAGAAAAAGAGTGGGGAAGCATCGTCGATATCACATGGAAACAAGAATATTCGGACACCGCGAAAAAAGGAATGGTCATTTCACAGAATGTTTCGGCGGGAGAATGGGTCAGCGCAGACCAGAAACTGGTATTGACGATAAGCAAAGGCCAGGGAAAGACTGTTGTGCCGAAGTTGCGTGGATTGACGCTGGAGCAGGCAAAAAAGAAATTGAAAAAGGTACATTTGATTTATAAAATTCAACGGGAAGAAAGCAATAAAGCGGTAGATACCGTGCTTTCGCAGAGTGTCGCAAAAGGGAAAAAGGTGGCGCGTGGAACGGCGGTAAAACTGACAGTGAGCAAACAGAAAAAAGCGGAGGCTGTGGTGACGAAAAAGCCCGCCGCTACGGCGAAACCGACACAGAGAAGTAAAAAAAGGAAAAAGGATTTTGTAGGAGTGATTCAATAAAAGTGAAAATTTTGGAAAAAAATTTCGACACTTTTCTGATAAAATAAAAACGGTAGCAGGAAGCTGCCGGCAAAAGATAATAAAAGGGGTACGATTTATGGAGAAAGAGGTCTTATTTGGGACATTTGATGCATTTCTCATTTCACAAATGGGATTTTCGCTGAGCGGAACATTGGAACAACAGGAAAAAATACGGAAAGAGGCGTATCATACATTCTTGAACAAAATTCAGGGCGAACGGCCGGCATCATTTCCGACCATACGCCGGTGGTTTGGCATCCGAAGCGTCGCTGTGCCTGCGCGTGAACAGATTTTCCGCATTGCCTTTTCCCTTGGGTGCAATGTGGAGCAGACAAATCAGTATCTTGTGGAGGGAGCATCGCAGCCGTCATTTCAGATCAATGATTACACGGAAATGATCGCAATGTATGCGCTTGAAAATGGATGGAATTGGGAAAAATACCAGCAGGCGGTCGAGGAGTACGAAGGAGGCTTGGATGATGGTACGGAGATTCTGCATCAAACCAATACCCAATGGCTGATGCAGCAGTTTGAGTATGTCAAGACCTTGGACGAAGAGCAGTTTATGTATTGGATGTGGAAACATTCCGGAATTTTCAAGGGCTACAGCAAGACCGCGCAGGAGTTCCTTACCAAATATCGTCAGCTCGTCCTTGAAGGAATGCGGAATGACGCAAAAAACAATCTCAAGTTTCTTTTGGCAGAAAGCGGATTTCAGACGTGGAAAAAACGGCATTTTTATCGGAGATCGGCAAATGAACTTGAGCAGATCAAGAAGTATATTCGTTCCAATGAACGCTCGAAAAATCCTGACATTTCGGAACATTTGGCAAAAAATATTTTGGAACTTGCGAAAATGGCATATTCGGAGACCGGCCAGAATACGAAACTGCTGGCAGAATTATTTGAATCCCCAGCCAGCACAATGACGCACAAATATCTTTCGGATCTTTTTCATATTCCGGAGCGTAATGAAATGCATATCCGCAGCAGACAGGCAATCCAAAAACTTGAAAAATATACCGATGAAGAGCCATGTCCACCGGATATCGCAGAAATGATTGACCGGTTTGGGAAAGGAAAAGTGGTGGTCAAAAGTGTCGGCGAAGCGAAAGAATGGTTGGAAGAATTTGACAATGATGGCAAGCGCCGCCGATTGATCGTGAAACGGAGTGATCTCCTGCCAATGATCTGTTATGTGGCACAGCAGCGGTACCGTGCCCAAATTGCCGACGCTGTGGAAACTTACAGCCAGAGCGAGGCGCAAAAAGTATTTTTGGATATGGCAAATGCAGTTCTGATCGCCTGCAATATGCCGGCTGTCAACGAAAAGTACCGTTATGATAAACAGCTTTTGCAGAGCTTTCAGGAGGAAGAGGTGTGATGCAATTTAAAAGAAAACCTTGATTTTGTCACAAAAAGCCTGTACAATGAAGAATGCAATATAAAAAGAAGTTTTTCATTGTCAGAAAGGAAGAGTAAAAATGACAAAGTTTAAGAAGTATGTGAGTATTCTTTTGAGCGTGTCTTTGATTGCCGGCATTGCGCCGATGGACGCGCAGGCGAAAACTGTGGAAGATAAAAAAGCAGCAATACAGACGATAAATGAGAAGGAAACGATGACAGCGCAGGCAGAGACCGGATCTTCGGAGACGGCAGCACCAAGTGAGAGCCCGAGTGCAGCTCCGTCAGCAAGTGCCAGTGCGGCACCGAGCACGACACCAAGTGTTGCACCGACGGCGACACCGGTTATCCCATCGCAGGGGAAAGTGGTTGTGGATGCAGAAGATGCATTTTCGACGACAGCCGGCAGTGATGGAAAGACGTGCACGATTTCCGGATACAAAGGAAATGCGGCAGTGACGACATTGTATATTCCGAAGGAAATCGGTGACAAAGAAGTGACAGCGATCGCAGCAAATGTATTTGCGGCCTGCCCATATTTGAAAAATGTAGTGATCAAAAATGACATTGACATTGCAGCCGGTGCTTTTCCGGCAGGTGCAGAGATTTGGGCAAAATCCGGTGTGAAAGCGCAGACTTATGCACAGGCGAACGGCCTTACATTTCACCCGCTCAATAGTACGGCAAGCTTGACAGGCAAGAAAGATGCTTCATTTAAAAAAGGTACATTGACATGGACTGCCGTAAATGGTGCAGCTTCATACAATGTTTACCGCAAAAAAGCAAAAGGAAAATATTCCCTGTATAAAAATGTAAACGCCTTGACATATACCAATGAGAAATTGGCAGCAGGAGCTACTTATACTTATAAAATCCGCCCAGTATTTACGGCCGCTGACGGCGAAAGCATCGAAGGTGTGGATTCGAAAGAAGCCGCTATCGCATTGACGCCGGCAAAAGTGAAAAAACTGAAAGCAAAAGGCATCCGCGGAGGCATTCAGGTCCGCTGGGCGCGCAATAAAAATGTGACCGGCTATCAGGTATTTATGAAGGTTCATGTCAAAGGATTTAAGACTTTGTTTAACCGTGTGAAAACGATTAAGAAAAATAAAGTGACAGGATACCGCTGTAAAATGCTGGTTCGCGGCATGAAATACAGTTACCGCGTGCGTGCATTTAAGACAATTAAGGGCAAAAAGATCTTCGGACCATTTGTGATGGTCACAGCAAAAGCAAAATAAGGAAAGAGAGCAAAATATGTATTATTTGAACGATTATCGAGAAGGACAAAAATTAGTTGGAACGTATCTTTGTAAGTCCAAACAAATCTTAAAGACGAAGGCAGGAAAGACGTATTATTCGCTGATCCTGCAGGATAAGACCGGCACGGCAGATGCCAAGATCTGGGAACTTGGACGTGGCATCGAAGATTTTGAGACAATGGATTATATTTACTGCGAAGGTCTCGTGACGAGTTTTCAGGGAAATATTCAGATGAATATTTCACGTGTGCGCCGCAGTGAAGAGGGCGAATATGACCCGGCGGATTACATTCCGACGACGGACAAAGATATCAAAGAAATGTATGCCAAAGTAGTGGCATACGTGAATAGTGTGAAAAATCCATATCTTTCCAAATTGCTGAAAATGTTTTTTGTCGAAGATAAGGAATTTGTCAAAGAATTTTGCAGACATTCTGCGGCAAAAAGTGTACATCATGGCTTTATGGGAGGACTTCTCGAACATACTTTGAGTGTGACAAATATGTGCGAATATTTTGCGGGCGCCTACCCACTCATTCACCGTGACCTTCTGATCACGGCGGCATTGTTCCACGATATGGGGAAAATCGATGAAATTGCGCCATTTCCACGCAATGATTATACCGATGACGGACAGCTTCTCGGTCATATTTTTATCGGCGCACAGAAAATTTCTGCGGCAGCAGCCGGCATCCCGGGATTCCCGAAAAAACTGGAAAATGAGCTGGTTCACTGCATTTTAGCACATCATGGAAAATTGGAATTTGGTTCCCCGAAAGTACCGGCATTGATGGAGGCAATGGCACTTCATCTCGCGGACAATGCAGATGCGAAATTGCAGACATTGACGGAAGTATTCCATCAGGCTGGTGACAATATGGAGTGGCTGGGATTCAACCGCATGTTTGAGAGCAACCTGCGCCAGACATCACCGGAGGAATAATCGATGGATTTTAAGAAAAATCAGGAAGTAATCTTAAAAATAGACGATCTTGGAAATAACGGAGAGGGCATAGGCCATGTAGATGGCTATGCTCTTTTTGTCAAGGAAGTATTGCCGGGCGAGACCATACGTGCGGGTATTATGAAATGCAAGAAAAATTACGGATTTGCAAGGCTTTTAGAGGTGCTGGAACCTTCTCCGGACCGTGTCGAACCGCAGTGCCATGCGGCGCGTCCGTGCGGCGGCTGTACGTTGCAGCATTTATCGTATAATGCGCAGCTTAGGTACAAAGAGAACAAAGTAAAGAATTGTCTTACGCGCATCGGCGGCGTGGATCTTACTACCGTGGAATGGCTCCCAATCCTCGGGATGCAGGAGGAAACCCCATGGCATTACCGCAACAAAGCCCAATTCCCGGTACGCGAGCAATTGGATGAAAATGGAAAACCACACGCAGTGACAGGATTTTATGCCGGGCATTCGCACCGCGTTATCCCAATGACGGACTGCGCGATTCAGGCTCCGATCATGCGTGAGATCCTGGAAATCGTGCTTGCGTGGATGGATAATAACAACATTCCCGCGTATAATGAAGAACACCGGACAGGACTTGTACGCCATATTTATATCCGCACCGGCTATCACACCGGTCAGATCATGGTCTGCCTCGTCCTTAATGCACCAAATAAAAAGAAAATGGGGATAAATGAGGGAAAATTCACCGCGCTTGTGGATAACCTTACAAAAATTTATGGTATGACAAGCATCTGCCTGAATTTCAATCCGGAGAACACCAATGTAATTCTCGGCAAAAAAACGACCACGCTTTGGGGCGAAGATGCCATCGAGGATACGATCGGCGGTATCCGTTACCGCATTTCCCCGCAGTCATTTTATCAGGTGAATCCGGTTCAGACCGAAAAATTGTACCGTACTGCTCTTGAATTCGCGGATATCAAACCCGGCGAGACAGTGTGGGATCTGTACTGCGGCATCGGAACCATTTCCCTTTTCATCGCCAAAGAACTTGGCAGTGCCGGCGAAGTGATCGGCGTCGAAATTGTGCCGGAAGCCATCGAAAATGCGAAGGAAAATGCCCGCCGGAACAACATCACAAATGCCCGCTTCTACGCCGGTGCTGCAGAAGAAGTTGTTCCGAAACTCATCTCTGCGGACGGCAGCGAATCTGCCCAAGCGGATGTCGTCGTCGTTGACCCGCCGCGCAAAGGCTGCGACCAGACACTCCTCGACACAATCGTCCGCATGTCGCCAAAACGTATCGTTTATGTAAGCTGCGACCCGGCAACACTCGCCCGCGACGTGAAGGTGCTGGCAGCGAAAGGGTACGAAGTGAAGAAAGTACGGGCGTGTGACATGTTCCCGATGGGTGGGCATGTGGAAACGGTATGTTTATTGTCCAAACTCCACGAAGCGAAACATCATGTGAATGTGAGACTGGATATGGATGAACTGGATTTGACATCTGCGGAGAGTAAGGCTACATACGAGGAGATTAAAAAATACGTGGCAGAGCATTATGATGGGATGAAGGTTTCTTCATTGAATATCGCCCAGGTGAAGGCTAAATGCGGAATTATAGAGCGAGAGAATTATAATTTGCCTAAATCAGGGAATGCGAAGCAGCCACAGTGTCCAAAGGAGAAAGAGGATGCGATCGTGGAAGCATTAAAATATTATCAGATGATATAGGAAAACATTTAGATTGTCTGCTATGGACTTGTTTCATATGAGATGAAAGGTATATAAATATGTTTTTATTCTATGTCAAAGAAGTGCTTTATGCTACTTTTATACTGTGATTTTATAAAATATGCTTGGCGTAATTTTCATTTTATAGCGGCAGTATTTTGATAACAGATGACTTTGTTTACATATCAAAGAATATGCTTAATGACTTTGGATTTGAGGAGAAGGGGGAACGATTCGTGAGTGTGTTTACAAAAATGGAATTAGATAAATTATCAGTCATGTATGATGGTGATAAGGACAGAGATGCCACGAGTAAGATTAGAGGATTTTTGTTTCAGGATTATGTTACCATTATGTGTCTCCTTAAAAATCAAGTCGAGTATGTCTGCTCAGAATATCTGGAGGATGTAGATGTTTTTTTCGAGAATGGTACATTTGAGTTTATTCAAGTGAAGTATTATCCGAACACAAATCCGAATATGAAAGAGATTTCGACAGATCTTTATTATCAGTATCTCCGTCTTCAGATGCTTCATAGTACCTTGACATCAATCCCGAGTCTTTATATTCATAGAGAGACAAAGGTTGAAAAACCAACGCTTGATGAGATGAAAAGGTATATTGGCCTTGGAAATGAACTTCCAAAGTCAGTGACTTATCCAGATACTGTGGATTCGGAAACCTGGCTAAGAAAAAATGTTTATATATCGAATAAAAAGGCTGTACAGAAGGAAAAACTTTTTGCAACGATGGCCTCGGAGAAATCTCTGAAAGAGTTTGTTACAAAGTGTGATATCTTCCACAAATCGAATATCAATCAGTATAAAGAGGAATTGATGGAAGCTTTAGCTAAGGCTTATCCGAATCCTGATAAGGATGGGAACGATGAGTGTTGGAAGTTGATTCTGCTGGGGCTTGCGATTTCGTATATGCAGCGGCGGTACATGTTAGTTAATCCCTGTTTTGATCAGATGAAGGTAGATAAAAAAGAATTTGATCAATATATGGCGGAATCTACCAAGACGAGGACGGAACAGACAATCGCAAGTTATCTGGTGAGCATTGTTTGTGAGGAGTATGGTGAGGTTATTAATCACAATGATCTTTCGGATCTACAGACTCATATGTTGAACTTGATTTACCAGAATACAATCCGATGGATAAATGAAGTGAGTAAGACTGTGGATGGTCAGTATCAATTATTGAACACATTAAGCGTCGAAGAAGCTGGCAAGATTGCAGGCTATAGGGGAGCGATTGTAGATGATAGATTGCGCTGTATGGCCGAGTGTAAAAGGGACTTTCTTAATTTTTTGAGTTATTTGTGGAAGATTATGCTAAACATTTGTCAGGAAAAGGTGCATGAAGTGACGGAGATTTCTGCTCATTCGGAATTGCTAAATCCATTTTATTACATGGTTCCGAGGGTAACTGAATATATTTGTCTAAATTTTCCTGAAGATAAATGCATAAATCGTACTGTGATTCTTCCTAGGGCAGGGGGAGATTTTAATGGTGTAAAACGAAGGATTGTGGCACGCATGGTGAATATGTCACAAAGACCTGGAAAATGGTTCTTTGCGGATAGCAAACTTATGCGAGGTAAAAATTATTATAAATACAGTACGGCAAACGTAAATGAGAATCCTACGGTTGTGGATCTTGGAGAAGATAGTTTTTATATTGAATGTATGGATTGTATTGGAATTGGAGAGGGTGAGTGGGACAAAACGGATGTTTGCAGTCATTGCATCTTTTCTGTGCAATGTGTCAAAGAGGGAGAATAGTTATGATATTACAGGAAGAGTTTAAGAAAAGTGGCTATAAGGATATTCTCGTTGGTGATACCGCTTCTGAATATGAGATTGATCTAGAGGATATTTTTGAGTTAAATCATAAGCCGGAAGAGTTATTAAGTATTTTCATTAGCGAGCAGAGAGATGAATTGTTTTTTCTTCTGGATGGAGACTTGGAGGAGATTGATTCATTATGCGATTGTTGGGATGATCGAATTCGTGTGTTTACGATTATTAATGGAAAATCAAAAGCGCTTCATAAATTAAAGTATAATATTGTGCAGTTGATTGTTTATTCCGAAGATACTCCAGATAAGAGCAGAGAAGGCAATTTGTTGATATCAAGAAAAATCATCATTAAGGGCGATATGGCAGATAAGGAGCAGATTGTAATTGATGATGATGAGGTTATTGAATTACCATTCCATATGATTCCAGTAGATGCATTTGCACCAGATGAGGAGCAGATGAAACAACTGAGTCAGTTACTTCCGGAGGATGAGGATCTTTTGGAACTGCTGGAAAAGAAACGGAAAAAAGTGAACAGAAAAGAAAAAGAAGGCGTACTAGATAAGTCTTTTGAGGTACAGGATTATGAGAAGATTAAGGAGTGGCTGGAAAGATGATTATTCGCAAGATTAGAATGGTAAATTTCAGAGGATTTCGCGATAAAACAATTGATTTTGATGGTAAATCGGTTGTGCTTCTTTCTGCTGCAAATGGAGTTGGTAAGACAACAACTATCGATGCTATTGAGTGGTGTTTGACAGGCAATATTGGAAGATTAAAAACTGCTTTTGATACCAGGAGTACCAATGATGCTGATCGTAAGATCAATACCGATGGCATTCTAAAGAACCGAGATGCTGGAACAAGGGAGAGAGTTAGGGTAGTTCTTTGGTTAGTTGACGGAGAAAAGGAGACAATTCTTTGCAGAGAGCAGACAAGCGATGAATTAAATCCAAGGGTATCTAAGGTTACAATTGATGAAAATGAAGAAATAGCGAAACAATTTATTCGAGAATACGTAGGAGATAGTTTCTATAATTTTCATTTTTGTGATGTTCAGAAGTCATTTAATGTGCAAAGCAAAAAGAGAAAGGATATGAAGGATTTCTTTGGTGAGTTTATTACAAACTATGATGAGCAGAAACAGATTGCGGAGAATCTAGATATTTTTGCTGTGGATGTGGACCGCTATATTGAGGATAAGTCAAAACAGAAGGTATCGCAGGAAGTGATTAAGACCCATGAAGAGCAGTTAGCGAAAGCTCGTAAGGATGCGAAGCAAATTTCATATCCTGAGATTATTTTTTATCCAGATGAGACGACGGAGATTGCTAGTCTGAATAAGGAGGAGTTAACTGAGCAAAAAGCGGAAGTGGAAAACTGTGGTTATCAGGTGGCAAAAGAAGTAATTTCTAAACTTGTAGAAAATGAGGCTTTAAAGAGCCAGCAGTCTGTTATCAAAGAGATTGCTTCTTATTGGGAAACGAAAGGAGAGTCTATTAGTCGTGCAGTGAAAGCTGGATTTTCGAAGAATACAGATGCAATTACAACTCTTGAAATAAAATTTAGAAAATTGAAGAGTTTGTCTCTTTCGAAGGATACGATTCTTCAGGATGGTGAATCAGTGATTGCTTTAGATAATGAAGGTTTTATGCAGTCAGATTTTGATGCGGATAAGAAGGCAATTAATGAGAAAGAGAAAAAAGTGAAGGAACTTTCTGACGAGATTGAGTTACTTAGCAAGAATAATAAGATGCTGAAGCTACTATCTTCTCTTTCGGCAAATAAACAAGTGGTGATTGAACATAGAGATACTGCTTTCAAAGAGAATGGTGCTGTTCGATGTCCTGTTTGTGGTTCGGAGTCATTTGCTACTATGGCGGAGAAATTGATTCTTAAGGAAGCCGATGATTATATCAGGCAGAACGGAGAAACTGTTAGTGTAAAAGAAGTAGAAAAGACCTCGTTACAGGCAGAGATTGATGCTCTTTATCAGAAAATTATTAATCGCGCAAAAACTGTAGTGGATAAAGAAAAGGAAACATTAGCGACTGAGATTGGCGACCTAAAAGTCCTGAAGGATGAGATACAGCCATATTTTGATGAGGTCAAGAAATTACAGAAAACCAGAAAAGAGATCAATGTAGAAGAATTGAGTTCAGAAAAGGTAGGGGAATTATTGGCTGCTGTAGAGGGTGCACTTTTAGAAGAATCCAAAGAGCAGGAGATTAGAGATGCTTATCAGCAGATTCTGACGGTTTTAGGTTACGAGTTTGAAAATGAGACGGTGCAGCAGACATATGCAAAGGTGAAAAATCTCGTTACCAGATCCTATGAGGTTTGGAATTTTTCTTATGATGTGCTTGTGTCAAAGCTCAATTCTATTGATAGTATTCTTGCAAATCAGACTTTATCTGACCTGAATCAGAAGCTAGAGGAGGCTAATAAGAAGAATCAGAACCTTGATGCGGAAATCGAAGAACTTCAGAAGCTGAAAGATATTGCATCTCAGAGAGCAAAAGACATTAGGGATATTGTAGAGAAACTTTCGAAAGATGAGTACGAAAAGGTAGGTCCAACTCTTGGCAAGTTCTATAATAAGCTGACAAGAATTAATTCAAGTTATGGAATTAACATTGTTCAGGAGAATGAGGGTATCTCGTTGGTTGATGATAAAGGCAAGAACATTGTTAATATTTTAAGTAATGGTCAGATTAGTGTCTTTATGCTGGCTCATTTTTTTGCAGGCATCAATGCAAGAAATGACCGTGAAAAGATGAAGGTATATTTTATCGATGATCTGACTGCATGCATGGATGATGTAAATATGCTTGTGTTCATGGATTTACTTAAGTATCAGATGTCATCGAAAGCGACTATGGAGCAGTTATTTTTCATTACCTGTGATGACCGTATTAGTAATTTGCTGAAGTATAAGTTAAGTGGACGTGAGATTGAATTATGTGAGCTTTTAGAAGCTGATTTAGTGTAGGTGGTAAAGTCTTTAACAAAATTGGATAATAAATTGGATTATGTACAGTTTCCCAATTGTAAAGAATTGTAATATTACACTTGGTAGAGGCGAAGAGGACTGGTGTGTTTCCAGTGTGGTATATAGGTGCGATTGATATACCATATACAGAGAATAGAGAAGTATGTACAGTTTTATCTTCGAAGATCTAAAGGAATTAATAGTTCGCATTTATTGAAGAAAATAATAAATCAAAAAAGAAGTGTTGAATTTTCAGTTCAATACAAACAAAATTGGTTACGGAGACAAAATATATGAAGAAGATAGCTGAATTATGTATGAATTATAATCTGGGTAACTTAATAGATGAGCCCAAGTTTGTAACAGGTGGATTGATGCATAAAATGTATCAGGTGAGTACAGACCAAGGAGAATATGCTATAAAATTGTTAAACCCTGACATCATGAAAAGACCGGAGGCTTTAACTAATATGATTCATTCAGAATTGCTATCAAATGCATTGTCAAATGTTATTCCTCTTGTTGCTGCTAAAACATTTCATGGAAGAAATATTATTGAGATGGATGACTCTTTCTTTGTAGTATTTGATTGGTTGGATGGTAAATCCATTTTTGCCCCGGATATATCTGAATATCATTGTGAGCAGATTGGCCGGGTGCTGGGTAGGATTCACGCTACTCAGGTAAAGATTGATGCCATGGTTGAGAGTCATGATATCAGAGAAGAATATAAGTGGAATCTGTTTATGGAGAAAGCAAAAACATGCAATTCCGAGGTGATTTCAGTATTACAAGAAAATATTGCAGATATTATGCGATGGGATAGAGATGTAGTCACCGGTTTGCATGAAGCATCTCAAAATCAAGTGATTAGTCACCGGGATTTAGATCCTAAAAATGTTATGTGGAAAAATGATGCACCATACATTATTGACTGGGAAGCGGCCGGATATGTTAATCCCTTTCAGGAATTGATTGAGGTACTGAATTACTGGATTTCTGATGAAACGGGTAAATATGATAAAGCTAAATTTGATGCCTTGATGCAAGCATATACAGAAAATAATAACATATACAATGTAAATTGGGATGTTATATTGAGTTGTAGCTTTGATGGAATGCTTGGGTGGCTGGAATATAATCTAAAGAGGGCGCTGGGAATGGAAGGTACCGGTATAAATGACCAAGAAGAGGGAATCCAGCAAACCCAAGGAACGATATATGAATTAAAGAAGTATGAAAATCAAATAGAACAACTTAAGGTATGGTTAGATGAATTTGTTAGAGAAAAGTATACCCTATAGAAGCATTATCATGAGGTGTGACAGTATAGACAGAAATGCTTTTTCTGAAGTAGAGGAATGTTTTTCTATAGTAAAGTACAGGCCGGAAATGAAATCTGTCTGGATTGAGATACAGAAAGCGGTAGGACAATTTGATGGTTATTCCAATGCGGATATTGCTGATTATTTTGAAAAAACATTTCTGTATGATAGTAGTGAAATTGATGAAAGATGCTTTTTCCTCAAAGATAACGTTGAAGAAGCGTATATTGGTACATGTTGTGCATGGTTTTCAAATAAAGGAAAAAGAATTGTTCCGGTACTTCATTGGCTTGCAGTTGTTCCAACGCATAGAAATAGGGGATGCGCTTGTATGTTGATTACATATGCATTAAAATATTTTGAGCAGAAATATGGAAAACAAGCAGTGTACTTACATACGCAACCTGAATCATATCAAGCCATAAAATTATACAATGATTTTGGCTTTAATATTACGAAAGAAGATAGTTATGGGCATGCTGTGAAGGATATGAGGATGCTATGGATATATTGGAGGAAGTTATGAATTCTGAAGCATATAAGAGGTTAAAAAATACAGCAGTTCAGTAAAAGGGTTACATGTCAGCAACCATTTTTCATCATAAACTTATAGTTGTGAGCGAGAATAATGGAGAACGCAAAATACTATATCTATTTAGTCTTTATCTTTTTGCACAGTTCACTGTAAGTGAATCTTGACAAAATCGAACAAATATTCTGTATTTAACAACGGAGATACTATACCCAAAAACAGAAATGTGAATATACAAACGAAGCTCAAACCCTTGTGGTTTGAGCTTTTTCCAATTTTGTAAGAACTCTGAGAACAACAATTTGCAAAAAGTCAATTAACACTTTGCGACAGATTATGGACAGAATTTTTCACAAAACTGATTGTACAACACTAACAAATTTTGGGGAATGTATAGTCTCGCAAAAGTAACAACATGGCAATCGAGTAGTAACGGTTGCTTTTTTGTTGCCCAATTTTAGAAATTGCCGATTGCCTCGGAAAAATGATTTCTAAAAGATTACATATTTGAAAAAGAAATGGAGGAAAAGAAAAGTGAAAGAGTATTCAAAAGGTATTTATGTGAAATTTAAGCCGGAGGAGGTGGAGATGATTCATGAACGGATGAAGGAGGCTGGAGTTCAAAATATGAGTGCCTTTATTAGAAAGATGGTATTGAACGGATATATGATTATCCCTGAGTGGCCTGAACTGAAAGGGGTGCTGTCTTTGCATTCAAGAATTAGCAATAACCTAAATCAGTATGCGAAGAAAGCAAATGAAACCGGAAATATCTACAGAGAGGATATTGCGGAATTAAAAGAGATGCATGTTGAGCAAACTAAGTTACTAAAAAAAACGCTTAATTCAGTCATACATCTTTATGATGTAGATTCAAAGAAGAGAAATTAAATATTATGAAAAAGCGACAGCGTGGCTCTGCGGCTTGTCAGCAGTTCAGGGGGATTGGGGCATACTCCACAACAAGCAAAAATGCGCCGGGTATATACCGGTGCACTGCTTGCCAATTTGTGAAATAGCATGATAGTTAATATGAATAATGTCAGAAAGGATTTTAATTATGGTTAAGAATAAAGTGGTTCTAAAAGAAAGAGATGCATGGAGTGATTTGGCAAATTTTATCGGAGAAATGGTAGCCAAGTATGCAGAAGCGATGGATTTGGATGGTTTGCCGGATCCGGATCGTTATCTTTTCATGAAAAGAATAAAACAGCTATATCTCGAATTTTATAAATCGAAAAATATTGAAAAATTCAGAAACACAAAAGTTAGCGTAAAAAAAGTTTCGGAAAAATAAATATTGAAAAAGGCAGCTCCTTTGTATAAAGTTTTAAGTGCCGAAACAAAAAACGCAAAGGAGAACTGCCTTATGTATAACAGTATAATCGATTTTATCGAAAATGACACTACCAAAATTAAAAAAATTCTAGAAAAATATCTTTTTGCCGGAAATACGCTTCGGTTTGAGGAAGATTTGATGCATGTAATGATTGAGTTTGGCCGAAAAATCTATCAGGAATGCCTGAAAGAAATCGAGGAAAACATCCGTCAAAGTGAGTTTAGAAAGAAAAATTACTATGTCGAACACAAAGCGGACCGGAGAACGCTTCTTACAACATTTGGAAACCTGGAAATCGAAAGAGCTTATTATCAGCCTAAAAATGGCGGGAAATCCGTATATCTGCTTGACAAATATGTAGGACTTGCCCCACATGACAAGGTGAGTCTTGCCGTAAAAACAAAGTTTGTGGAAGAAGCCGTTGAAACCAGTTACCAAAAAGGCGGTGAAAACAAAATTGATCTTATTGTACGAGGATATTGTGTGCGACGGAACGGAAGGCTGCAAACGTCATAAACTTGTAGGAAAGAAATACTTTGGCGGATTGTACGAAGGAAGTGAAAGAAACGAGGATCTGTGGCTGGAAGTGCAGCAGTACATTTACGACAACTATGATACAGAGTATCTGAAAAACGTATATATTGCCGGAGATGGGGCACCATGGAGCGTTGCAGGATGCAGGGTATTGGAAAAGAGTAAGTAAATATCATTTGGGAAAATATATTCACAAGGCAACCACACATTTAGACGACAGTCAGCAGGCGGCAAAAGAATTCATATATGGTGCGATCAACGAAAGAGATTTTGATGGAGTAATGAGACTGCTTCAAAAATGCTATGCCTCGACAGATCAGGAATACAAGAAAAAGGAAGTAACGGAATGCGCACGGTATATTAAAAATAACTGGCTTGGGATCATGGTAAGGATTGATGACGGAGGAGCTGTCTGGGGATGCAGTGCAGAAGGTCATATCAGCCATGTTTTATCGGCAAGAGAGTCAAGCCGTCCAATGGGATGGAGCAAAAAAGGCGTAGATTGGATAAGCCATCTGCGAGTATTAACGAGGAACGAGCAAAAAATAATCGATCTGATGGAATATCAGGATAAAAAACAGAGAAAGAAAAACCGAATAGAATGTGAAGATCAATTGATACAGGATGTACAAAAAAGGAAAAGCAGCAGAAATGAAGAAGTGTTAAGAAAAGCAATCCCGGGATTGGAGAAAAAGCAATTCTCATGGATGAGATCTATTATTAATGCCAGTGGAACTATCGCATAAGCATAGCGTGTAGAACAAAGAAATGAAAAAGTATAGAAATATAAGGAAAGATGTAGTATAATAAACTGAGTTGAAAATCTTGAAATTATCAAAGGGCTGGTCTGCTTACGTTTTTCCGAAAAACAATTTACGCTATCAAAAAACGTCCACAGCCTTGAATTTTAAGTGTAAAACTGGTACAATGGAAATATAAGTTTCACGGATTCAGGACATATTAAGAAAATTGAAGATTATGTTGGCGGATATCAAAATATGAGTGACTGCGAGAGGAGGAGATGTATGAATAGAGGAGAATGGAGCGAACCATATGTAGCATTAAAGCTTCTTGGAGAGCAGAAAATATATATGGCAGATGAAAATGGAAATATCAACTTGTCAGAATGGATGACAGTGTTGAAATTGGTTCGGAGAGAAAACAAAGATCGTCTTGTCTCATATACATGTAGAACGGATATGGGAGATGTGTTGATTGAAGTTAATCGAATTCTGGTTACGCAAATAAATGCAATTGAGTTTTTTGATAAAGCAGAAATTTTAAAACAAGATATTCTTTCTGGAAGGAAATTGTAAATGGAGAAAATTTTAGATAAATTGGATTCTTATAAAATACTAAATTATCTATTTCCTGGGATAATATTTTCCTATTTATTTCAACGAGAATGTGGAATTATCTTAGTGCAAGGAGATTTGATAGAAAACCTGTTTATATATTATTTTATAGGTTTAATAATTAGTCGGATAGGTTCTCTTGTTGTTGAACCAATTTGTAAAAAAGTGAAGTGGGTTGTCTATGAGGAGTATGCGGATTATATTATTGCAAGCCAAAAAGACACAAAAATTGATATTATTTCAGAGAAAAACAATATGTTTCGAACTTTATTTGCGGGGTGCATAATGCTTTTGATCATAAAACTTTGTTTAGTATTTAACTTTGTAGAATCTATTCGAAAAAACTTTGATTTGGATGTTTTAATTGTTGTAATTCTAACCATTATATGTGCGTATTCTTATCGAAAACAGGCGAAATACGTCGCACAAAGAGTACGCAATGCGAATAAAAATAATTAGTTAAGGATATTCTGCAATAAATAGTATAAAACAAACTTGACAGGACAACTAAGAGGTGATATGATAAATTATCAGCACTCGATAACGAGGAGTGCTAAATGCAAATTAATAAAGAAACCGATAGCGCCCATTAACCAACGGTCTCCAAAGTATTATATATACTTTTCACCAAAGAAATATTAGCATACTCTGGATGATTTGACAATACAGAACGTTTGTTTATTGGGAACTATTGGTCTTCTTTGAATTAAACTCAAGGAGGATTTTTTTATGGAGAAAATAACAATTTTAGGAACAAAGAAATATGAGGAACCTCAAAAACATAATTATGGTGATTGTATTATCATTGACACTGGAGAGAAAGTGTACATATATGATTGTGGTTCGAAGGAACATGCTGAAAAAGTAATGGCTTATATGGAAGATCAAGGTTATGATAAAGCCGTTTTTATTTTATCTCATAATGATTCGGATCATTTTAATGGTCTGCCAGAGCTTTTGGCACAAAATAAAATTGATAAAATATATACTACATTATTGTTAAAATATTCGGATGATATTTTAGAACGTATTGATGACAAGCGTAGAAGTAAAGAGTCTGTCAAACAAGCAATATTAGATAAATATGATAATATTGCAAAATTAACAGGAGCGCCAATTTGCGATATTTATGAAGAAAATTGGCAGTTGGAAGATGAAATTTGTATTGTAGGGCCAGATAAAGAATATGTGTTAGACGCAGTTGCAAAAAATCTCGATGGGCGCGAAGGGAATACAACGGATGGTGAGACTAATGTAAATGCGACAAGCATTCAAGTTAAGGTGACTATAGAAGGTCATTATGTTTTGTTCGACGGGGATGCATCATATACAGCTATTGAAGAGAATTTAGATGGATGTGATGTTATACAACTTCCACATCATGGTAAAAGTGATCAGGCAGGAAAAATATTTGAAAAGAAAGATGAGGACATAGATATTTACTACCTTGTGTCAGATAATACGGGTGGATCGAATGGCGGATCAGACGATTTGGATGAAAAGGGGCATAAGGTATTTAATACTAAGAATGGGGAAGATATTTGTCTAGATACGAAATTTTTTGAAAAAAATATTACAAAAAGAATGGGGTGCTTGGGGTAAATGAGATGTATTTTGACACCTAAAATTGCAGACACATATGTAAACCGGAAAAAATACTTTTTCGATTCATTACATCTTTGGATGATTCCTTTTTGGGATGACAACGGATATGTGGAAATGAGAGGCATACCTCTATCCTGTGAAAATGTGTGTTTCATAATTGGACACAGAGAGGAAGTTAAATATTATATAAAAAATAATGAGCTTTTAGAAGATACAGTGGTGTTAATAACATGTCAAATAGATCCTGATTTTGTAAAAAAATACTTAAAATCAAAAAGCGTATTCATGTCAAGGCAAACTGATGGATACTCGCAGACATATGAGGGTAAACCATATAAGTTTGATTTTGATATTACAAAGTCGGAAATTGTTTTTTACAACAAAAGTCATATAAGTGATTTTGGTAAAAGACTTGAATCTGCTTTTGACAGGGTATTGTGAAGATTTGAAATTTGAGCAAGGTTTTTATTATGCAGTGATAAAAAGGAGAAGATGATGGTTCAAATAGCTGTGTTTAACAATAAAGGTGGGGTGGGGAAAACTACATATTTATTCCATATTGCGAATATTTTAGCTGATCGTGGTGTTTGTACATTGATGGTTGATGCTGATAGTCAATGTAATCTGACTGCTTATGCAATTAGTGATTCCCAAATTGAAAAATGCTGGTCAGAAAGCGGAAATAGTATATATAGAGTGATACAGCCTGTTTCCGAAAATATGGGGGATATAAGAAAAAGACAACCATATAAAATTAGAGAAAATTTGCATTTGATACCAGGAGATATAGATTTAAATATGTATGAGGATAGATTGGGTGAAACATGGCCTAGTGCAAGCGTACAGCCAGCCTCAATCAGACTTCAAATTGCAATATACAGATATATCCAATGGGCGTCGGCGAGGGTTGAGGCAAAGATCGTTTTAGTAGATTTAGGGCCTAATTTAGGGGCACTCAATAGAGCGGTTCTTGGTGGATGTGATTTTTTTATTACACCTCTTTCTCCAGATTTGTTTTCTATAAAAGGAACGCAGAATCTCGGTGAAAAATTCTTGGTATGGCATGAAGAATGGGAGAATAATTTGCGCAAATGGCGTAAACCAAATAGTGATTTTAGCGAGAATGAATTGCCACTTGGAGCACCCAAATTTTTGGGATATGTAATGCAGCAACATAATATTCGTGATACAAAAGCTGGAATGACAAAGGGCTGGAATATCTTTGGGCAACAAGTTGATAAAGCTGTTAGAATTAATATTGTTCAAAAGCTCTCCAAAATTAAGCAATGCGTTGAAAAACAGAACTATTTATTGGGGAAGATTCCTAATTTGCATAGTTTGATTCCATATTCTTTAAATGCACACAAACCAGTGTATATGTGCGGAAGTAAGGAGGGGCTGACTGGTGAGCATATTGGAAAAGCAAAGGAAAGCGTGAAATTATATGATGATATAATCCAGGCAATCCTTGGTATAATGGAATAAAATTGTTTTAATCCAGGCTATATCAAGATTTATTAGAATGATAATATCTGTGATAGTGTCAAGTGACATATGTAAAAAAACGAGCCAAGAAAAAAGGCCCATATTGAACCTTGAAAACAGTAGATATCTGTCAAAGGAAATATTACATGAGAAAAGGAAGGATAGAGGTTATAGATTGATGATGTTGGTGCTATAGATATTATTTTTATCTGTTGTCAATGAAATTGGCAACACTTTGGCAACAAAAAATTAGTAAGCCAAAATAAAATATGCAAAACAAATAAATTACAGGCGATTTCACCACAAGAACTAAACAAAATAGTTTAATATACGTGGTAGCCTTGCCGAGTTTGAATAGGAAGAAAATAGTGGGAAGCCCTGTAGATGAGGGCTTCCTGACTTAACTTCTTGCAGTTTCATATATAAATGAAGAGCCTAATCCCCCAGCTATGCTGGAGAGAATGGAGTAAGCGGAAGCGGAGAGTATATCGATAAAAAACCTCCTATGATAT
>OGDN01001154.1_pt1 | contig 46974 bp, 37 predicted proteins | sample 1570271 | NCBI WGS metagenome assembly OGDN01 (sample SAMEA4384481, study PRJEB24528) | human gut metagenome | reverse complement strand
ATGTGTTAAGCACGCCGCCAGCGTTCATCCTGAGCCAGGATCAAACTCTCATGTTTAAAAGTTTTCCCAGTTTTATGAACGCGCTGGCTTCATTTCTTGAGCCATTCCGTTCCTTACTGTTTTAAGGTTGCTTTTTAAAAAGCTGTTCGTTTGCGATCATTTCTGATCGGCTTGAATTATTCTCTTAGAATCTTTCAAGGTTGTTTCACTGTTCAGTTATCAAGGTTGGTTGCTAACAGCAACTCTGATATCTTATCATGTATCAAGTCGTTTGTCAACAACTTTTTTCATCTTTTTTCGAGTCGTTTGTAACCCGAACAACTTCATTATCATATCAAATGATTCGAAGCTTGTCAACAACTTTTTTCATTTGATTTCTTAAATCTTTCTTTCAAAAAGCTGTCATGCTGTGGTAGAGTCTCATCTTCCTGACCGCTCTCCCCGCCAGCCATGTTATAGTACCACTTCACTCCTATAGAAGTCAATAGAAATGTCGAACTTTGTTAAAGTGCCACGATTTTAATAATTGTATCTTTTTATCAGACAATTCAATCTTTTTGTTTTTCTATAGTATTTCCAAGGCTTCGCGGACATTCTCAACCCCTTTTAGCTGCATTCCGTCGACTTGTTGTATGTTTTTCATACACACTTTAGGCAATATACATTGTTTAAATCCCAATTTTCTTGCTTCCGCAATGCGCTGTTCTACCATATTCACAGAACGAACCTCGCCACTCAATCCCACCTCGCCAAAACAAATCACATCTTCTGCAATCGGTCTGTTTCTAAAACTGGAGATAATGGATAAAACCAATCCCAAATCCACCGCCGGTTCACTTATCTTCATTCCACCTGCGATATTAATATATGCATCCTGATCTGAAAGCTTTACGCCTACTGTCTTTTCCAATACAGCCATTAATAGATTTACACGATTATAATCCACCCCAGCAGCTGTCCTTCTCGGCATTCCAAATGCACTGTGACAGACCAGTGCCTGAATTTCTACCAAAAGCGGGCGTGTTCCTTCCATAGTACATACAACAATTGACCCACTTGCATTCTGCGGTTTTCCATCCAACATATATTCCGATGGATTTGGTACTTCACGCAATCCTGTCTGACACATTTCAAATACGCCAATTTCATTTGTAGAGCCAAAACGATTTTTTACAGCTCGTAATATACGATAAGCTGCATATCGATCCCCCTCAAAGTACAACACCGTATCTACCATATGTTCTAAAACACGTGGTCCTGCAACGGTTCCTTCTTTTGTCACATGACCTACAACAAAAATAGCTATTCCTCGTTCTTTTGCAAGACGCATCAAAACACTTGTAGCCTCTCTTACTTGAGATACACTTCCCGGCGCTGAATTGACACTCTCCCGGAACATCGTCTGTATCGAATCCACAACCACCACCTGTGGACGTCGTTCTTCTATCACTCCCTGTATCAGATCAAGATTTGTTTCACACAATAACATCATATCATCTGAGAATGTTCCAATACGATCCGCCCGCATTTTTATCTGCTGTAAAGATTCTTCTCCCGATATGTACAACACCGATGTGTGCTGATCCGATAGGCTTCGACATGTCTGTAATAGTAATGTTGACTTTCCAATCCCAGGATCTCCACCAACAAGTACCAGCGAGCCTGGTACGATTCCACCACCTAATACGCGATTTAATTCTTTGATATGCGTATCCAGACGTTCCTCAGACGAACTCTGTACATCGTTTAATTTTGATACTTGTAATTCTGTAATCTGTTTATGTGTTACGGTAGTTTTCTTGTCTACAACTTCTTCTACCATTGTATTCCATTCCTTACATGCCGGACATTGCCCCATCCATTTCGTAGACTCATATCCACACGATTGACAAAAAAATACGCTGCTTTTTCCCTTAGCCATATTCTTTTTCCTTCCTATTATCTATATAAAACAATCCCCGTCATTTTATGACGGGGATTTCATACATCACTGTAAAACTTCTTTTAACACTTTGTAACTTCAACCCGGATGGCACTCTCTGCATCTAATTCCACACTCAAGTTAAGTTTTCCACCCAAATTCGTTTTCATAGTACCAGCATCTGCGCCAGCAACTTTAACATCATATTCGGTTTCTGGTTCTAATTCAAGTGTAATCTGTGCATCCTCGAATCCTTCTACTGTAAAACACATGCCGTTTTCTGTTGCATTTAGATGCTCTACAGATGTTCCTGGAACAGATTCATACACAAACATACCATTTCGTTCTAACTTTGTGATTTCTTTAAATGTCTTGACCTTATACAAATCCCCTTGAAAACTCACATTGTCAAGTTTGGACTTCTGATCCAAGCTATAATCCCCAAAACTAATAGTACCGTCTGACTCACAACGAATTAATTCGCTAACTACAGCCATCTCTTTCTCCTCCTGCTTCTTTAAGGCATTGCCTTTTCTCTGTCTATCAATGTATTCATATTATATAATACCAATTATAAAATATCTAGTACATCACATAATATTCATCAATTTTCTACGAGGTAAACACAATCTGTCCTTTTTTCATTGTCACAACAACCTTGCTTCCCTTTTTAACATCCCCGGCAAGAATGTGTTCTGCCAATGGATCTTCCAAATCTGTCTGAATGCGACGACGAAGTGGTCTGGCACCATATTTTGGGTCAAATGAAACATCCACAAGATGTTTTTTCACAGCATCACGGATTGTCAACTCAATATCCATTTGTGTCTTACAACGTTCTACCAAAGAACGAGTCATGATACTTACAATCTGCTTCATGTCTTCTTTATTTAAAGAACGGAATACAATCGTTTCATCAATACGATTCAAAAATTCTGGTTTGAAGATTCGTTTCACTTCTTCCATAACACCATTTTTCATGAATTCGTAGTTGGTTTTTTCATCGTCAACCGATGCAAATCCAAGCTTCTTTGGTTCAACAATCGCCTGCGCACCGGCATTGGATGTCATGATAATAATTGTATTCTTAAAGCTGACCTGACGCCCCTGGGAATCTGTAATATGCCCATCATCTAATACCTGAAGTAAGATATTAAACACATCTTGATGCGCTTTTTCTATCTCATCAAACAATATAACAGAATATGGGTTACGTCTTACCTTTTCGCTTAATTGTCCGCCTTCTTCATGACCTACATATCCAGGAGGTGAACCTATCATTTTAGATACACTATGCTTCTCCATATATTCTGTCATGTCGACGCGAATCATTGCCTTTTCATCGCCGAATACTGCTTCTGCTAATGCTTTTGAAATCTCTGTCTTGCCAACACCCGTTGGTCCTAAAAACAGGAATGATCCTACTGGACGATTTGGTTCTTTTAATCCAACACGCCCTCTTCTGACTGCACGTGACACTGCACTTACCGCATCTTCCTGTCCAACAACGCGTTTATGCAATGTCTTTTCTAAATTACGTAAACGAACTGCCTCTTTTTCGTTAAGGCGTGACACTGGTATCTTTGTCCATACAGAAACCACCTGTGCTATGTCATCATCTGTCAAAAGCAGACGCTGACCACGTTTTTTTCGTTCGTATTTTTTTCGAAGAGATTGCATCTGTTTTTCTAATTCTGCCTGCTTTTTACGGCACTCCGCTGCACCTTGCACATCGCCAGCAATCAAATTCTTTTCTACGCCGTTTACTGCATCCTGAAATTCTCTCTCAAGTAATAGCATTTGTTCCGGTGCTTTGACTTCCATCAGCCTCAGATGTGCTGCCGCCTCATCCATCAAGTCAATCGCCTTATCCGGTAAGAAACGGTCTGAAATATAACGTTGTGATAACATGACCGCTGCATGAATTGCCTCATCTGATATCTGCACCTGATGATGTTGTTCGTAGCGTTCCTTGATTCCTTGAAGAATTGCTTCTGTTTCTTCCTCTGTTGGCTCCTCCACAGTCACTGGTTGAAAACGACGTTCTAACGCTGCATCTTTTTCTACATATTTACGATATTCCGTAATTGTTGTTGCTCCAATAATCTGGATTTCGCCACGTGCCATTGCCGGCTTTAAAATATTAGACGCATCAATAGCGCCTTCTGCACCACCTGCACCAATAATCGTGTGCATTTCATCAATAAACAGTAATATATTTCCTGCCTGCATCACTTCTGCAATGACACGTTTGATGCGTTCCTCAAATTCACCACGATACTTCGAGCCCGCAACCATTCCGGATAAATCAAGTGTCATCACGCGTTTTCCTGCTACGGAATCCGGTACCATCCCAAGCTGAATACGCTGTGCAAGCCCTTCCACAATAGCTGTCTTGCCGACGCCAGGCTCACCTATCAAACAAGGATTATTTTTTCCTCTTCTACTCAAAATCTGAATCACACGCTGAATTTCATCTTCTCTTCCTATAACAGGATCCAGCTTGTTCTGCGCTGCCATTTCTGTCAGATCTCTTGCATACTGTTCTAATGTCGCAGTCTCACTTCCACCACGTTTTCTTCTTTTATTGGCATTATTCTCTCGATATGTAATGCCCTCTTTTCCCATTGCTGCTATAAGTTCTGCAAACAACTTCTGTGTCTCTACTGATAAAGATGTTAAAATACGTGCCCCAGCGGTATCTTGCATACGCACCAAAGCTAAAAGCAAATGCTCTGTGCCGATTTTATCCATCCCGCAAGATATTGCCTCCTGCTCTGCTTGCAACAATACCTGTTCTAATTTAGGGGTATTGCCATCCCATTCTGCAACAGTAACATACCCATTTGGCGAAATCAATTCTTCGATCAGATCGATTAGATTTTTTTCTGTCACGCCCAGTCTTTGCAGTACTTTCGCTGAAAGACTATCTGCCTGTCTCGTTAAACCTACTAATAAATGTTCTGTGCCGACATAATTATGCCCCAAACGTTTTGCCAGGCGTTTTGCATATGCTAAGGTTGCCTGCGCCTGTGTCGTCAACTCCATCATTTTATAAAGCCTCCAAAATTATAAGTCATTCAAATCGAGAATATCTAATTGGGCATCTACATCCGCACCTTTATATCTGGTATTCTCTTTGCTCTGGAACGCTTCCGTTCCTTTAATATCGCTATAAATCGGTTCCTGCGGTTCTTGTTTTCTTTTACGTCTATCCGAATTTGCTTCTTGAACCACCGGAACTTCTTCTGATGATGATGTCTTTATCGTATCCTCTTTCTCAATGCGTATTTCTTCTACAGGCACATGTTCTTCAGGAGTTTCCTCTTCCTCGTAATCCTCATCATCAAGTACCTGCGCCTGTCTATTGTGTTTCCACTTAGCAAACAAGGATGCCTTCTCTTCTTCTATATCATCTATCTCATCATCAGAAATATCGTCATCATCGGCTACAGTCTCCGCTATATCCTCAAAGGACGCATACTTCTCTGCATCCGCCTGATTCTCCATCTCATCATCTGCGTCATCATCGGTATCTGCCCAATCATCATCCATACGTTGTTTACGTGATAACAACAGGTTGATAATGACTACTGCTAATACCACAATAACAAACAATAATATTGCAACCAGAAAACGCTGTTTTTGCCATTTGCCCAGATATTCATCTTTTCCGGTTGTTGTCACAACATTATCGTCATCTGCAGCACTTGCTGTATCCTGTGTCAATAATTGCTCATTTACTCTTTGGATACTTGCATCTGTCTTATCGTATTGGAACCAACCTTCTACACCATCCTGATTGGTTCCATAAACAAAATAGAAATCTCCATCATCGCCATCTTTATATGCAGTAACTGTCTGTTCTCCTACCGTAAGTGTCGTCTCCGTAAACGAATCGCGTAACAAAGATTGTGGTGTTGCCAATACAACGTATTTGTCCGCTGTACCCAACATAGCAAATGGCGTTACTGTATGAGATGCCTCATCATACTGATAAAACGATCCGTCCCCTGCTATATTATCTGCTCTCTTTAAATAAAGAAGCGTAATCGTTCCATTTGATAATTCTTTATACGTATAGCCATCAATCTTCACTCCTGTACGTGAAAATCCTGTTGGAATCATATTCTCCGCATATCGCTCTGAAACAACATATGAAACACCATCAATTTCAAACTGTCCCTCTGCCGTCTGGGCCTGATTCGTCGTATCTTGAGAAGATGGTTCCGTTGTCTCCGCAGCAGTTCCATTTACCTGCACAGACGCACTACTTCCTGTAATTGTCGGTGATGAAACAATCAATCCAGAACTGCCTTGACTCAAACCGGTAAACTCCAGTGTGGCCGTTGTGCCTTCAAATGTAATGGTATTTCCGTCCGTTGTATACGATGCAGAACTACCAGAGAATTTTAACACCTGATCATTATAACGTAAGCTGATCTTTCCTGACTCCGATGCTGTAACTGTCACGGATAATGTATCACCTACTGCCACATTAGCTGAGCTCATGTGAATCGTTGTTGTCCCTTCAGCAAAACAAGGGAATGAAATTGTGCAAAGCATCAGTAGCGTTCCCACGAACATTCCTATGATTTTTTTATGTTTTCTATTCATAATGTCACCTCAATACATTTTTTCTTATAAGTAATTATCTACATAAGGAATTATAGAAAACAAAACCACTTCCGTCAACAATTTCTGCATAAGAGTATACCCCAAATTCCACCAGTCAATACAGAGAAGATTGTCACCAGAATCGTACTATTGCACTTTGACAAATCAATCTCCATCCATAGTGCTACTGAAAAAATAATACTAATGGTCACCAAGAGTGCTACAAGACCACACACCACGATCATTTCTCTGTCCAAACCTTTTTTATGAGATTCCATATTCCTGTCCCTCCTTCTGCAAAACTCATTGCAACAACTTGATGTCCTTATTCTATTCTTTGCCATGTACCATTATCGTCCCATCTTGTTTTCCTGTACTATTTTCGTTATGATTACAGGCGATAATCAAATAATTGTTATGAAAGAATCAAAAAATGGAGGGTTATTACTTATGAATAATTGTATTGTCGCACAATCTGGTGGACCAACCGTTGCCATCAATGCCAGTCTTTCCGGCGTTATTGAAAAAGCAGCTGCCAGCGGTTCTTTTGATCATATTTACGGTTCACTTCACGGCATTCTTGGTATATTAAATAATGATATCATCTGCTTTGATGATAAATTAGAGGAAGGACATTTCCTTTCATCTTTAGCAATTACACCTGCTATGTATCTTGGTTCTTGCCGTTATAAATTGCCTAAAATGCAGGATGACGAAGAAGTTTATGAAAAGATTTTCCAATTCTTTGAAAAACATGAAATCGCCAGTTTCTTTTATATTGGTGGTAATGATTCTATGGATACCGTTTTACAGCTGTCTACTTATGCAAAGCTGCACAACAAAGCCGTTACTATTATGGGCGTTCCAAAGACGATTGATAATGATTTGTGTTTAACAGATCACACCCCTGGATTTGGTTCTGCAGCAAAATATATTGCAACTACCATGCTGGAAATCGCCTATGATACATCCATTTATCCTTTACAAAGCGTTACCATCGTTGAAATCATGGGAAGAGATGCCGGCTGGTTAACCGGTGCAGCTTCTTTAGCAACCACTTCCTATGGTCTTGGACCAGATTTCATTTATTTACCGGAAGCCTCCTTTGACACAGAACAGTTTTTATCAGACATACAAACACGCATGGAAGAAAAACCAAATATCTTAGTTGCTATTTCTGAAGGAATCCGCGACAAAGACGGCAATTATATCAGCGCTTCCTCTAAAACTGTAGATTCCTTTGGTCACAGTCAATTAAGTGGCGCCGGTAAGACATTAGAAAACCTCGTTTCCCATCGATTAGGCGTTAAAGTTCGTTCCATCGAACTTAATTTACCACAAAGATGTGCCGCACATTTAGCATCCCAAACAGACATTGAGGAATCAAAAGAACTTGGTCGCACTGCTGTTGCACATGCTTTAGAAGGTGCAAGCGGCTATATGAGCATCATAAAAAGAACCTCCAATGCCCCATATACAACTGCCTACGACATTGCAGACATTCGAGAAATTGCAAATGAAGTCAAATCTGTTCCACGCGATTTTATCAATGAAGCCGGAAATAATGTTACAGAAAAAATGACATCCTATCTGCGTCCATTGATTGCTGGTCAGACTCAAATTACATATCAAGATAGTATGCCTGTATATCTTCCACTGCAGCATCTCTATCCAAAAACTGCAAAATAAAATTTATATAAGATGCAAAAAACCTCTTTGTTCTGGGTCATATGTGTTAACATATGGCTCTTATGAACAAAGAGGTTCTTTTAAATATGAAATCTTCTTTTCATCTCATTTACTGCTGTTCTTCCGCCTAAAATCATAGACCCCAGGAACATAAACAACGTCACAAAGAATGCAATATCCGATACCAGTGGATGTGTCACAATTCCCATACGAACTAACATCAATGGTACAATGCCAATCAACACCATAGCCACCTGCAAAATCAAATAACTCTGCCAGTTTCTCCGATTGATTAACATCAGTATTGCCAGTGCAATATCCATCAAAATGATTCCCGATGGCAACACATAAGAAACAGACCAGCCAGAAAATCCTAACAATGTATCTATCACAATAACTAAAAGCACTGCTCCTGCCACACCGGATATGATACGAATGCGATATCCTGCATTATCCTTGATAATGACATAGCCAAGCCAGAGCAAATATGCAAGTGTACAAGCAACGATTTCACCCCAGCGCAATGTTGGTGTCAGCCAAACGTTTAACGCTATGCTCACACTTGCAACAACAATACATATAAAGCAAAACAAACGATACAAAAAAGATATTTTTCGTACATTTGAAACCACATCCGGATAGGTATGGCCTTGTGCCTTGCTTCCATCCAAAATGCCACTGCACAGTGGACATTTCACTGCATCATCTACAATCTCTATTCCACAATACTTACATTTACTCATAATATACTCCATTCGTCTCAATTTTTACATCTATGCCATCTTTTGCGATCTGCCGGAACACACGTCTTTGAATTGCCGTATCCTGCCAAGCTGACGTATACGTATAAACCAGTGTATCCTTATAAGATGTAATGGTTGCTTTTAGTTGCTGTCCTTTTGAAAACGACAGGAATGAATGGAACATCTGAATATATGGTTCGTATGCTTCTTCTACTTTGATATTCCCGATATTGGTCACAGTTGTTGTATTTGCAAGTGCTGATTGTGTATAAACAAAACGCATTGCCATATTTTTTAAGAACAACGGCACGGCTCTTGCTACCACCATCTGTTCGTTTGAAACATTGTATGAAAAGATTTTTTCAAGATGTTCTTTGTTGATCTGTTCTTTCAGAGATGCCCTCGTAAGTTCTACAATTTCTTCAAATGTATAATCATCTTTTTCCGGTGCAAACTCTGCCGAAACCATAACAAAGAAATTCTTTGTTGTGATAGAATCGAAATATGGTCGAAGATTTACCGGAACTGCTACGCGAATTGGTCTATCCTTTGTGATATGACGATAATATTCCTGATATGCCGCCCATATAAATGTAGCAACCAGATATTCATTGATACTCACGCCATAATCATGACATACCTTTTTTAACTGTTTGATTGGCAGATAGCCATGAATAACGCCAAAACCATCATAAGCCAGTTTTTCTCCTTTAATCAAAAAGGCTCTTTTTGATTTATATACACTCTTTGACTTTTTCTTATAATTTTTCAGGAAAGAATCTTCTCTGTTCAAAGATGTGTCTGCACTGAGTTCATCACCATATTTTTCCCGCAGCTTAGGATGTGCCAAACGCAGATACTGATATGTCAGTTCCCGTAGGAAATTGATTCCGCCCATGCCATCCGTAAGTACATGAAAAACTTCTAAGTTGATACGATTCTTGTAATAAGAAACGCGGAACATATAACTATTATTCTTGGACTGGTGAATCAATCTGCACGGATAGGTATGTTCCTCATGAACACGTGGTGCCTTCTTTCCATTTTCTTCAAAATAATACCAAAATATACCACTACGTAAACGCAAATTAAATCCCGGCATCTTTGGAAGTACAATATCTAATGCTTCCTGCAATAAAGCCTCGTCAATTTCTTCCTTAAGTACGCAGCTGATCCGATACGTATTGGTCATATTCTCCCCCGCAATGACCGGGAAAAGATTTGCTGTGTTATCTAATTTATCCCATCGAATATATTTTTTTGCCATAAATACCCCTTTTCTACCTCTTCCTATTGTGGTCGATATTGTTACATTAGTCAACCCACTTTTTGTCTTTCTCCAATATGCCACTATACTCCCCATCTTTTCTTTTTCCATACAGTGGCAGAACACGCTCTGCAAATTCTATCAGTTGATTAACAGTCGCCATAAAAAAACGACTCTTTCCTCCATTGAAGAAAGAGCCGCTTTTTCGTTACGCAGAGCGTATATGTTTATATCTTATAAGAAGATATATTTAAGTACAAAGAGTACTGCAAGTACATACATCAGTGGATGTACCTTCTTAGCCTTACCAACAACTACATTGATTACAACATATGAGATAACTCCAACAGCAATACCTTCTGAAATGCTGTAAAGAAGTGGCATTGCAATCATGCAAAGATATGCTGGAACAGATTCTGCTGGATCATTAAAGTCAATATCAACAACTGCTGAAACCATAAGGAATCCAACGAAAATCAATGCTGGAGCTGTAGCAAATCCTGGAATTGTTGTAAACAATGGAGCAAAGATGATTGCTAATAAGAATAACAATCCTGTTACAACAGAAGAAAGTCCAGTTCTTGCACCTTCTGATACACCTGAAGAACTTTCAACAAATGTTGTTGTTGTAGATGTACCAAGGATAGCACCTGCACTTGTTGCAATTGCATCTGCTAAAAGTGCTGGCTTAATTCTTTCCAATTTACCATTTTCATCTAACATGTCAGCCTTGTTTGCAACACCAATCAATGTTCCGATGGTATCAAACATATCTACAAACAAGAATGCAAAGATGATGACAACAAAGTCTAATGCATTAACCTGACCCATATCTGCCTTGAAGCACTGACCAAATGTCTGTCCCAAAGCACTAAAGTCAAAGCTGATCCACTGTGCAGGAATTAATGAGTAGAATCCTGCCTCTACATCAACGGTATAAAGACCGGTTACCTGGCAAATAATACCAAGAATCCATGTAACGAAGATACCAATCAAAAAGCTTCCCTTTACATTCTTAATATGAAGAATGGCAATCAGAATCAAACCAATCACACAAAGAAGTGCACAGATACCTACGGTATGGAAATTCTCTGTGAAGTTTACAACTGTAACAAGTGTAGAATCACTATTTACAACGATATATCCATTCTGCAAACCGATAAATGCAACGAAAAGACCAATACCAACAGATACGCCCTTTTTCAACTGCATTGGAATTGCATTAAAGATTGCTTCACGTACATTTGTAAGTGAAAGTACAATGAAGATGATACCTTCCACAAATACTGCCATTAAGGCAATCTTCCAATCATATCCCATAGTTCCACATACTGTGTATGCAAAATAAGCATTTAATCCAAGTCCCGGCGCAAGTGCAAATGGATAATTTGCAAGAAGTGCCATACAAAGAGTTCCGATAAATGCTGCAAGAGCAGTTGCCATCACGATTGCCTGTGAATCCATTCCAGATGCTGAAAGGATGGATGGATTAACTGCAAGGATGTAAGCCATTGTCATAAAAGTAGTAAGACCACCAATGACTTCTGTCTTTACATCAGTGTTGTTCGCTTTCAATTTGAACATTTTTTCTAACATGTGTTCCTCCTAGATTATATGTGTTTACCACATAATTTTTTGAGCAGGTATTTTTGCGTTCTGCTCACATTTAACGTGTAGATTATACTCGAAAAAATAGTCATATTCAAGGAATAAAAGCCTTTTTCCATACGACATTTTCATGCTTTTGTATATTATTTTCGCCTTCCATTAATTCTCCTTATATTATCTATCACCATGCCTTATAAATGCTACTTTTTTCTGTTTCTTTGATTCCCTGTTTTGTCTTTTTGAAGCACAGTAGAACCTTGCCACAAAGTTTTTCGCGTGCTATACTTATGAGCATGTATGTAATAATATTTTCGAACACTTATTGTTCCTTACATATATTCACAAAATAACCACACATAGGAAGGACTTACATTATGAAAATAGGATTTGATAATGACAAATATCTGCACATGCAGTCAGAACACATCAAAGAACGTATCAACCATTTCGGAGATAAATTATATCTGGAATTTGGTGGAAAATTATACGACGATTATCATGCCGCCCGCGTATTACCGGGCTTTATGCCAGACTCCAAATTACGCATGCTTTTACAATTAAAAGATCAGGCAGAAATCGTAATTGCAATTTCTGCCAATGCCATTGCTTCTAACAAAATGCGCGGTGATCTCGGCATTACCTATGATGAGGATGTACTTCGTCTGATGGAAGTCTTTCGCAGTTTCGGGCTGTATGTCGGCAGTGTTGCCATCACGCAATATTCCGGAGAAGCCGCTGCAGATGAATTCCGCCATCATTTAGATTCTATTGGCATTCCTTCTTATATCTTACATAAGATTGACGGCTATCCAAGTAATATCGAACACATTGTAAGTGATGAAGGCTATGGAAAAAATGACTATATTGAAACCACCCGTCCTCTCGTTGTCGTAACTGCACCAGGCCCTGGAAGCGGTAAGATGGCTACCTGTCTTTCGCAGTTATATCACGAGCACAAACGCGGTGTTTCCGCAGGATATGCCAAATTCGAGACATTTCCTGTATGGAATCTTCCTCTGAAACATCCGGTCAATCTTGCATATGAAGCAGCCACAGCTGACTTAAATGATGTCAATATGATTGATCCTTTCCATTTAGAGGCATATGGAGAAACCACCATTAACTATAACCGTGACGTTGAAATCTATCCTGTTTTGAAGGCTATGTTTGAACGTATTTATGGCACATGCAACTACATGTCTCCAACCGATATGGGTGTCAACATGGTTGGCAACTGTATTTGTGATGATGATGTATGCCGCGAAGCAGGAAAAGCGGAAATCATCCGTCGTTACTATACGGAAATCTGCAACATCAAAAAGGGACACGGCTCAAAAGATGCCCTTTACAAGATTGAATTGCTGATGAAACAGGCCGATATTTCTCCGGCAGATCGCCACGTTGCTGTCACTGCACTCCAGGTGGCAAATGAGACACACAAGCCTGCCGTTGCCATTGAACTTGATAATGGAACCATTATTGATGGAAAGACATCTGACTTGCTTAGCGCTCCTGCTGCTGCTCTTTTAAATGTTTTAAAAGAATTAGCAGGTATTGATCATGAAAAATTATTGATTTCTCCAGAAGCTTTACAGCCAATCAGCCAGTTAAAGAAGAATTACTTAGGAAGTGATGATGCCAGCCTTCATAGTGACGAAGTTTTGGTTGCACTCTCAATCAGTTCCAAAACAGATGCAGATGCAAAGGCAGCATTTGATCAGCTGCCAAATCTAAAGACATTAAACGTACACTCTTCTGTTATGTTAGATGAAGTTGATGAACAGATCTTTAGAAAACTTGGTATGTATCTGACTTGCGAACCAAAAACACAAGTAAACTAAGATAAACCATATTTACAGAAGCGGAGCGATTCCAAAAGAACGCTCCGCTTTTTTTTGCTTTATATTCTATTTTGTCAGGCTTGCTTTGATAAACTCTGCAAAAAGTGGATGTGGTTTATTTGGGCGGCTCTTAAATTCCGGATGGAATTGCACCCCAACATGAAATCTGTTATCTGATACTTCTACCGCCTCAACAATGGCATCATCCGGCGAAGTTCCACTGATGGTCAGTCCCTTTTCCTGCATCAGATCACGATACGCATTGTTAAACTCAAAACGATGTCTATGGCGCTCATCAATATGTTCTTTCTGATAAGCCCGTGCTAACGTTGTGCCTTCTTTTATCTTGCAAGGATAACTTCCCAGGCGCATTGTTCCACCTTTTCTTAATACCGCCATCTGTTCTTCCATCAAATCAATCACAAGATGTTCTCCTTCCGGATGGAATTCCCCGGAATCTGCATCTGTAAGACCACATACATTTCTTGCAAATTCAATGGCTGCCACCTGCATGCCAAGGCAAATACCAAGGTAAGGAATATCGTGTTCTCTCGCATATTGACATGCCAAAATTTTGCCTTCTACACCGCGGTCTCCGAAACCACCCGGCACTAAAATACCATCCAAATCTGCTAATATATCGCCCACATTTTCTTTTGTAATCTGCTCACTGTCTATCCATGCAATTTCAACATGTGCATCATTGGCATAGCCACCGTGCAGCAGCGCTTCACGTACGGACAAATAGGCATCATGCAATGCTACATATTTACCGACAATAGCAACCTTTGTTGTCTTTTTCAGATGATGAATCGTATCCACCATCTGCTTCCAGTCAGAAAGATCAAGTGGTACATCTTTCAGCTGTAAACGACGGCACACAACAGAATCTAATCCATAGGCATGCAGCATAAGTGGTGCCTCATATAAACAATCCATTGTATCGTTTTCGATTACACAATCTTTTGGTACATTGCAAAATAGCGATATTTTATCTTTGATGCTCTGCTCTAATGGACGATCTACGCGGCACACAATAATATCCGGTGCTATTCCCAATGACTGCAGTTCCTTAACCGAATGCTGTGTCGGCTTTGACTTATGTTCATTTGAACCGGACAACCATGGTACAAGCGTAACATGAATAAAACAGCAGGTTTCCCGTCCACGTTCCAATGAAACCTGACGAATAGCCTCTAGAAATGGCTGACTTTCAATATCACCTGTCGTACCACCAATCTCTGTAATCAATACATCTGCATCTGAGCTCTCTGCTCCCATATAGATAAAACGTTTGATTTCTTCTGTGATATGTGGAATCACCTGTACCGTTTGTCCCAGATATTCCCCTTTTCTTTCACGGTTTAAAACATTCCAATACACTTTTCCACTTGTTAAATTTGAGTATTTATTCAGATTTTCATCGATAAAACGCTCATAATGTCCCAAATCCAAATCTGTCTCTGCGCCATCATCTGTAACAAACACTTCCCCATGCTGATATGGGCTCATGGTACCGGGATCCACATTCATATAGGGATCCAATTTTTGTGATGCCACCTTATAGCCACGCATTTTCAGCAGACGTCCCAACGACGCTGCCGTAATTCCTTTTCCTAATCCGGATACTACACCACCTGTAACAAACACATGCTTTGTCATACAATCACCTTCCTCTTTTAACCATACGTATGCACAATATCTTTTGCAATTTCCAGACGACTCAATCGTTTGTCCATTGCCTGTCTTTCGATATATTTGTGCGCATCTTCTTCTGACATACCGCAGTACGAAATCAAAAGACATTTCGCACGCGATACTGTTTTTAAACCATCTAATTTCTGTTGCAATTTTGCATTTTCTTTCTGTGCCATCGTAATACGTCTTTGCGCAACACGGGCCAATTTTATAGCACTCCAGAACAATTGCCTGCTGATTGGTTTACTGACGGTAATCACACCATAATCTTCCACACAATCTGCAATTGCGTCGCATTGTTCTGCCTTTACAAACAGGATTACCTGACAGATATTCTTTTCCGCAATATCTATGGACAATTGTTCACCGGATTCCTTTCGAAGCGGAGCATTGATCAGACACAAATCAAAATCCGTATCAACAAGTATTCTCCTTGCTTCTTCTCCATTTTCCACAACAAGGATATTCTCGTATCCGTTTTGTGCCAGGAAATCGCGAAAGAACTCTGTGCCTTTTGGCGCATCACACACAATCAAAACTTTGTTCATCCGCGCATCCTCCCTTCATAAAATGAATGTTTACATATTCTCTATCACTTCTATGAAACGATTCGCGATGTCCTTGCATGGACCATTCTGGATAAAGTCACTCTTTTTCGCACACTCCACGGCTTCTGTCAAAGATAATGGCAGTTTATCGAATCCTGCTTTTTCCTCATCTTTTACCAATCTGCTGCTCTTATCTACTGGTGGCGGCAATGTTTCTTTTGTGCGCACGCCCGCAAGCCCCGCCTGAATCACAATGGCAAATGCCAGATATGGATTGATACCGGAATCCGGTGAGCGCAATACAAAACAGGTTCGTTTTCCCTGTACAATCGGAACACGCAGCAGACGGGACCGATTCTGGGCAGACCACGTGATGTATTTTGGTGCTTCGTTTTCTCCAAAGCGCTCATAGGATTGTTTTTGTGTATTTAAAAACAAGGTAATATCGCGCATGCGGTGAAACACGCCTGCCATAAAATGCTCTGTAAATGCCGGATCTGTCTCTTCCGTATTTTTTCCATTTTTCCAGGTAGAAATCTTCATATGTAACCCATTTCCACTCTTACCCTTAATCGGTTTTGGATCAAAGGATGCAAAAACACCATTTCTTGTCGAAATTGCACCTACCACATTTTTATAAGTGATATAATTATCAGCTGTGCCAAGTGCATCCGAAGAACGAAAATCGATCTCATTTTGCCCCGGACCGGATTCATGATGCGAGGATTCCGGCTGAATTCCCATCTCTTCCAATGTTAAGCAGATTTCACGGCGAATGTTTTCTCCCCGGTCTAATGGCGCAATATCTAAATATCCCCCTTCATCCCACGGAATATCCGTTGGTCTTCCCTCATCATCCGTTTTGAACAGATAAAATTCACTGCGAAGTCCCATACGACAAGAAAATCCCAGATTGGCACACTCCTGTAATGTATCCTTCAAAAATTTTCTGGCATCATACGGAAATGGCGTGCCATCCGGTAACACAACATCGCAATAAAAACGAATTACGCGCCCTTGCTGCGGTCTCCACGGTAAAACATTTAAGGTATCCGGAACTGGTTTTAAATATAAATCCTGGTACACCGGATCGTCATACCCGAGTATCAAAAACGAATCAAAATTAATACCTATGGTAAAAGCCGTACGCAATTCCTCTGGCATAATTGATATATTTTTCTGGTTTCCAAAAATATCACAAAACGCCAATCGTATGAATTTGACATCATTTTCTTCCACAAATTCCATTACTTCATCCATTGTTTCGTCTGCCATAGCAACCTCCATTCCCAATAAAAAAGCGCTCGAAGGGGGCAAAAGTCCATAAGACCCATGCCCTACTTCGAACGCCATTGTTCGCTTAACAGTAATACTTTACTACATCATGTTTTCTTTGTAAAGATTCTATTTCAAAAATAATTCTGCAACAAATGTGACGATACAACAGGCTGTTGCCACCTCAAACAAGCCCCCATGAAACCATGCTACAAGAATGCCACAAACGAGTGCGCACACCCCTGCTACCGGGCTCTGTGTCGTTTCCACCATTGCCGGAAATGTCATAACCGCCAGGGTTACGTACGGCACATAGTATAAAAAAGATTTGATAAACGGACTCTTGATTTCCTGTCGCAATAAAATCATCGGAAGCACACGGATCGCATAACTTACCAGTGCCATAACCAAGATGTAAATATAGATATTATGACTCACGTTCCTTCGCCTCCTGTTCTTCCTGATGCGGGAATAAAAATGCTGCCGCCCCTGCTATGGTAACGGTAAGAATGATGGTTCTTGTTCCACTTGATATCGCAGAGATTCCGGGTAATATACCAGACAGATAACTGCAGACAAAGCAAAGGATAATCAACCCCAAAACAATGCGATCTTTTTTCGCAGGCGGAATAATAATTGCCAGAAACATGCCATAAAGGGCAACACTGAGGGCACTCACAATTCTTACCGGAAGAATGCTTCCCGCCAGGCATCCAAGCATGGTTCCAAAAGCCCATCCCGGCAGTGCTACCGTAATGATGCCATATGTATAATTCGGATTGAGATAGCCGGGTTGTGATACCGACAATGCAAAAATCTCATCTGTCACATCAAATGCAACAACCAGTCGATGGCATATCGATGCCTCCGGCTTGATTTTCTGGCTTAAAGCGACACTCATCAAAAGATATCTCGCATTCGCAATAAAGGTCATAATCGCCACTTCCAAATAGGACGCCTGCACCATAATAAGTGAAAATGCTGCATACTCTCCCGCGGATGCATTATTCAGTATACTTGCCAAAAAGCTTTCAAAGGGACCAAGCCCCGCTTTTTTTGCAAGGATTCCAAGTGAAAAGGAAACCGCAAGGTATCCCACGGCAATCGGTATCCCATCCACCATTCCTTTTCGAAACATCGAGCGATTTGTCTTAAGTCCAAAAGAATATTCTCTTTTTTGTGTTTGTTGTTTCATGTATTTTTCCTATCTTATTTTCCTGTGTTATTCCTTTTGTAAACGGGCTATGACCAAAAGTGTTGCAACCATACAGACAGCTTCTGTTATCGGAAATGCCATCCACACACCAGTGACACCCCAGATTCTCGATAAAACAAAAGCAAAAAATACAATAGCAACAACGCCTCTTGCAATAGCAATCAAAGCAGACTCTTTTCCTCTGCCTACCGCGCTCAGATAGCCCGTTCCAATCAAATTTGTCGAGGCAAATAAAAATCCCACAAAATAAATACGCAATCCTACAATGGCATATTGTGCCAGTTGTTCCGATGCTTCACTGTTAAAAATTGCTACAAACTGTTCTGTAAAAATAAACAGTATTACATATAAAATGGCAGCAAATATGATACCAACACGAAGTGCATAACGAATGATATAACGCATCTCATCTTTCTGTCTTCTGCCTCTGGCATCACTTGCAATTGGTTGTATTCCCTGTGAAATACCATTAAAGATTGCAACACCCACCAGTGCTAAGTTTGCAACAACTCCGTATGCAGCTACTGCCACATTTCCAACCAATGAGAGCAGCAAGTAATTAAATACCATCGTTGTCATACCGGATGCAAATTCTCCGACAAACGCTGCAATACCTAGTCGGATGGACTTTAGCAAACGTTTGATGGATGGCATCTGCCACAAGAAATGAATATGGCTTTTCTTTGACAGAAAATGCGTCATACAAATGGAAATACTGACAATTGGTGAAACCGCTGTCGCAAGCGCTGCACCAACCATCCCCAATCCAAGAGGAAACATCAGAATATAGTCAAAAACAATATTAAAAAAACTACTTACAAGCGTAGCACACATAGCTGTTTTCGGAGCGCCATCATTTCTGACAAACGAAGTACAAAGATAATTTGTCATAAAAAACGGAGCAAAGCAAAGTGCAATACGCATATACCCCGTACCTACAAAAACAATACGTTCATCTGCTCCAAATAGACGAAGCAAATGATCCGGACTTGTAATACCTGCAACAACAAACAATAAACTTGACAACAAAATCCAAAAAAGTGCATTGGAAAAGTACGCATCTGCATCTTTTACACCTGCAGCTCTTCCTATGGCAAATCGTGTTGCCGAACCAATTCCTATCATCGCTCCTATAGCAAACATCATATTATAGACCGGTAATGCTAAATTTAATGCTGTAATTCCATCCGCTCCCTGCGCAAGCGATATAAAAAAGGTATCTGCCAAAATATAGCACGACATGCCCACCATCGCCAACACATTTGCCGATATATAATTCTTTAATTTATGATTCATTTCTTTTGTACTTTGCATCATATTTTTATCTCCAGATACGACGTCGATATTTTATGCATGAGACTTTATATCTTTCTGCAATTGACTGCGTATCTCTTCAAATACTTTTTGCGTTTGTACATTCTCCGATGTAAATTCGCACAACTTCCATAAATACCCCTGCTCAAAAGCAAGTTGTCTGCTCTTTTCATAGACAAGTTCATAATATAAACTAATATGTCCTACGATGTGATCTACCGGTGTCTTTTTCAGCGCACGAAGCACCGCATGACGTTCATGAAATGCCTGCAATACTTCCGGCGTCACAAACGCATTTTTCAATTCTTCTGTTGTCGTGTTATAAATATCTTCCATTGGAGTTTCTAAATTCACGCGAAAAATATCAATTTTATCTGCATCACGTAATATATCACAAAACATCTTTTCCGTCTGATGCAATTCCTGCGGCAGTCGATATGCACTGTGGTATTTCACTGCCTGATAGATTGTATCATCTCTTGACGCATCTTCTAACACTTCACGGATTCTTCCTGTTTTCTCATCATCGCTTTCATCACCGAACAAAATCTCTATACTAAGAAGTGCATGATCTATCGAATCGGCATCTGAAAATGTATGGTATCTCCGGATCTGTTCAAATCTTCCCACATCATGCAACAGGCCACACAACCACGCTGTCAGGCAAGCATCATCATCCAGAGAAAGGCTTTGTGCTATTTTTTCACACAATTCTGCCACATGATAGGTATGCACCGCCTTTAATGCAATCTTCGGATCCTGCATATCATAATTCGCTGTATAAGAAGCAAACCATTCTTTTGCTTTTCTTTTGATTTCTTCGTTTTTCATTTCTTTTTCCATAAAACCACACCTTTTATGTATTACTTGTTTTCAACCCTTCTATCGAAACCTGTACTATCATAACAAAATCCTGCGCCAATGTAAATTGACGCAGGATTTTCTTCCGTTACATATGAAATTTCACATATCATTTGATAGCATATCAAAACTTTACACATATCTTATTCTACATCCTGAAGTGCTTCATAATCCTCTTCACCGGTACGAACCTTAACAACTTTAAGAACGTTATATACAAAAATCTTACCATCTCCGATATGTCCTGTGTAAAGTGCTTTCTTTGCAGCTTCAATTACGCTTGTTACCGGAATCTTGCTGACAATGATCTCAACCTTAATCTTTGGAAGCAATGTTGCATCCATCTCAACACCACGATAGTATTCGCCAGCACCCTTTTGTACGCCACACCCCATAACCTGAGTTACTGTCATACCTGTCACACCAAGATCATTCATTGCCTTCTTTAAAGTGTCAAACTTAGAAAGTTTTGCAATCACAACAATCTTATGCATGCCTGTGTTGAAAATCGGTACGCCATTGGCATCTAAATCATCTGCCTCTGCTACTACCGGTACAGCAGTATCTTTCTGAAGATCCGATGCCCTATCATATTCGCCTTCACCAAGATCTGTATTTTCATTGACATCCATTGCCATAGACGTATCTGTGATTGAAAATCCTGCATATGCACTTGGAAGACCATGTTCCATTGCATCAAGACCGACAATTTCTTCTTCCTCAGATACACGAAGACCAACGGTTTTCTTAATAATCATAAAGGTAATCGTAATCGTCACTGCTGTCCATGCGCAAACAGATACAACACCAAGTAACTGTAAGCCTAACTGCTTAAAGCCACCACCATAGAAAAGACCTACAACAGAATCATTTCCAGGTGCGCTTGTTGTAGAGAAAAGCCCAACGGCAATGGTTCCCCAAAGACCATTCATAAAATGAACAGCTACCGCTCCAACCGGATCATCCACACGAAGAACATAATCGCAAAGCCATACACCAAAGACTACAAGTACACCAGAAACACATCCAATAATGATGGCACCAAGTGCATCTGTTGTATCACAAGGAGCTGTAATTGCAACCAGACCTGCAAGAGATGCATTTAAACACATAGATACATCTGGTTTTCCATACTTAATCCAAGTAAATATCATACATACAACCGTTGCAACTGCAGGTGCAATCGTTGTGGTTACAAAAATAGATCCTAACTGTTCTACACTCGTTGCAGCTGCTCCGTTAAATCCGTACCAGCCAAGCCAAAGAATAAATACACCGAGCGCACCAAGTGGGATGCTGTGTCCCGGAAATGCGTTAATCCTTACAATCTTTCCACTCTTGTCTCTTGTAAACTTACCAATGCGAGGTCCTAAGATTGCTGCACCAATCAGTGCGGAAAGACCACCTACCATGTGAATTGCACAAGAACCTGCAAAATCATGGAAACCTAACTGTGATAACCATCCGCCGCCCCAGATCCAATGTGCTTCAATCGGATAGATCAATGCGGAAATCACACCAGAATAGATACAATAAGAAAGGAACTTTGTTCTTTCCGCCATTGCACCGGAAACAATCGTCGCCGTTGTCGCACAGAACACCAGGTTAAATACAAAGTTTGACCAATCAAAGCTGCCATAAGCAGTGAAAATATCAAATCCAGGTTTACCAATCAACCCTACCATATCTTCGCCTAACAAAAGGCTGAAACCAATCAAAATGAAAACGCATGTTCCAATACAGAAATCCATGAGGTTTTTCATAATGATATTTCCGGCATTTTTTGCTCTTGTAAATCCTGTCTCTACCATAGCAAATCCTGCCTGCATCCAAAATACTAATGCTGCGCCGATCAAAAACCAGACTCCAAAGGTCTGTGAACTGATGGCATCCATAATTTCCTGAGTCATAACTTTTTCCTCCTTTTTTCAGGTATTAAAAAACGTGCACGTTCCGAATCTTCGTCTCCGGATACGTGCACGCCATTGTGCATTTAATTTCTATTCGTTTATTATTTTACACTATAAAGTATTTCACCATATGTTGGATATGGCCAGATGTCAGATGGAACCAATACCTCTAAAGCATCTATGATTTCACGCAACTGGTTCATATCTGTGAAAATCACTTCTCGATAATATTTTGCAATCGCAAGTGCTTCTTGTGTTTCGTCCACCTTTTCTACATCTGCTTCCAATTTTTCCAAACGCTCTGTCAACTGTTCTGTCAACTCTGCCGCTTTTGTCAGCAATTTCTCCTCTGCCCTTACAGAAAGTGCTACATTGGTTGCCTGTTTTGCGTTGACAACCTCAGCTACCGTGTACTGGTACTCAAGCGCTGCTCCCATAATATCTTTCTTTGTCATAGAAATCAGCGTCATAGCCTCAATGTTAATGGTCTTATAGTAATTTTCCAATAAGATTTCATAGCGGGATTGAATCTCAGACTCTGTATAAACCTCGTTCTTCGTAAACAAAGCAATTGTCTTATCCTGAATAAATACAGGAAGTGCATCTACCGTCGATTTCAGGTTTGAAAGGCCTCGTCTTTCTGCTTCTTCTACCCATTCTTCGCTATAACCATTGCCATTAAAAATGATTCTCTTATGTGCTATAATCTCACGGCGCAGCAGCTGATCCAATGCAGTACAGAAATCATCTGCTTTTTCTAGTTCATCAGCAAATTCTGATAAGGACTCTGCAACAATCGTATTTAAAATAACATTTGGTCCAGATATAGATGCTGTAGATCCCAAAGAACGGAACTCAAACTTATTGCCGGTGAAAGCAAATGGAGACGTTCTATTTCTATCTGTTGTATCCTTTGGAATATGTGGTAATACCGTTGCACCAATGGACATCAAAGTCTTTTCTTTATCGTGATAATCAACTCCCTTTTCTATCGAGTCAATCACATGTGTCAATTCATCACCAAGGAAAACAGACATAATAGCTGGTGGTGCTTCGTTCGCGCCCAGACGATGATCGTTTCCTGCACTTGCAACAGATAACCGGAGCAATTCCTGGTAGTCGTCTACTGCTTTAATGACAGCGGTTAAAAACAGTAAAAATTGTGCGTTTTGGGAAGGAGTCGCACCGGGTTCAAGCAGATTCACTCCGGTATCCGTTGAAATAGACCAGTTGTTGTGTTTACCGGAACCATTGACTCCGGCAAAAGGTTTTTCATGCAACAGACATGCCATTCCATGACGTCCTGCCACTGTTTTCATCATTTCCATCGTAAGCTGGTTATGATCCGTTGCTATGTTCGTGGTTGAGAAAACTGGTGCCAGCTCATGCTGTGCTGGTGCTACCTCATTATGCTTGGTCTTAGCAAGAATCCCAAGTTTCCACAACTCCTCGTCTAACTCTTTCATGTACTCGGAAACCCTTGGCTTGATTGTGCCAAAATAATGATCTTCGAGTTCCTGTCCCTTTGGCGGTTTTGCACCGAAAAGGGTTCTGCCGGTATAAATCAAGTCCGGTCTTTTGTCATATACAGATTGATCTATCAGAAAATATTCCTGTTCCGGACCAACTGTTGTAATAACACGTTTTACATCTGTATTTCCAAATAATCGCAGTACACGGACTGCCTGTTTATCCAACGCCTGCATCGAACGAAGAAGAGGTGTCTTCTTATCTAATGCTTCTCCACTGTAAGAGCAAAATGCAGTCGGTATACAAAGTGTGTCATCTTTGATAAATGCATAAGATGTCGGATCCCACGCTGTATATCCTCTTGCTTCAAAAGTAGCACGAAGCCCACCGGATGGGAAAGAAGATGCATCCGGCTCTCCCTTTACAAGTTCTTTGCCGGAAAACTCCATAATGACTTTTCCACCTGGTTCTGGCGAAATAAAACTATCATGCTTTTCTGCCGTCACACCTGTCATTGGCTGGAACCAATGTGTGAAATGTGTTGCGCCTTTTTCAAGCGCCCAATCTTTCATAGCCGCAGCTACAACATTTGCTACATCCAATTGTAAATGTAAGCCATCTGCAATCGTTTTTTGCAATGCCTTATAGATGTCTTTTGGCAAGCGCTCCTTCATCACTTCGTCATTAAAGACCATACTTCCAAATAATTCAGGTACATTCTTTGTCATAATGCTGTCCTCCTACTCTCTTTTCTTATTTAACAACCACTCTGTCCATAGTTCTTTAGGACACGGGCAGATGGATCATTGACATCACAGTTTTCCCAATTTTTATTCGGCATCCAGAAATCGACGATCATGTCCGCCTGATTCGGATAATATTTTTCAAACAATTCTCTATATAATAGAGATTCCTTGGTAAACGGTTTTGCATGGATATATTTCTTTCTTTTTTCCTCATATGCTTCATCCGTATAAAAACTGTTTGCATATTCCTTGATGTAATCCACCATGGAATGCCCTACAGCATCGGAAAAAGCTGCCTTCTCACGAAAGAGAATATCGTAAGGGAGATAATTGCCATCCTCAAATGCATGTCTTAGAAGGTATTTTCCTTTGTTATAGGTATTCATCTTGATTTTCGGATTGATGCTCATCACATACTTGACAAAATCAAGATCTCCAAAAGGAACTCTGGCTTCCATAGAATTTACGGAAATACAGCGGTCTGCCCGAAGCACATCATACATATACAATTCGCGCAGTCTTTTTTCTGCCTCTTCTTGAAAACTCTCTGCATCCGGTGCAAAATCGGTATACTTATAACCAAATATTTCATCTGAAATCTCTCCGGTTAATAGTACTCTGATATCGGTCTGCTCATGAATCGCTTTGCAGATCAGATACATTCCCATGCTCGCCCGGATGGTTGTAATATCAAACGTTCCAAGAATCTTTACCACTTCTTCCAAAGAAGAAAGAACAATATCTTTATTGATGATAATTTCGTGATGCTCACTATGTAAGTAATCCGCAACTTCTTTGGCATATTTTAGATCAATCGCATCCTCATTCATTCCAATCGCAAAGGTCTTAATTGGCTTATCCAGGATTTTTTGCGAAATGGCACATACCAAAGAGGAATCCAAGCCACCGCTCAAAAGAAATCCTACCGGTGCATCTGCATCCAATCTCTTTTCTACGCCCTTAACCAGAAGTTCTTTAATCTTCTTACATGCGGTTTCTACATCATCACTGCTGTAGGTCTGCCGCTTGGAAAGATCTTTGTAGCAAATGAATTTTCCATCCTCATAATAATGTCCTGGGGGAAACGGCATAACTTTGTCTGATAAACCGACCAGATTCTTTGCTTCGCTGGCAAACATGATAGAACCTTCGGCATCATATGCGTAAAACAACGGGCGGATACCAATGGGATCTCTCGCTGCAAGTAATGTCTGCTTCTTTGCATCGTAGAGAATCATTGCAAATTCTGCATCCAGCTTTTCAAACATCTCCACCCCATATTGTTCATACATAGGAAGAATGATTTCACAGTCCGAATCGCTTTTAAAAACATATCCCTGTTCTTCCAGGATTTTCTTTTCTTCACGGAAACCATACAACTCGCCATTACACACAACAGCATTTCCATGCAACAAAAATGGCTGCATAGCGCTTTCGTCCAGTCCCATAATTGCCAGTCTCTGAAATCCCAGAACACAATCGCCTATAGCTTCCATTTGCATCATGTCAGGACCTCTGGAATTTGTTTTGGCAAAGTTTGCTTGAAATTTCTCCATGGAAACATGTTTTTTTGACAATGCCATAATCGAACACATATCTTTTTTCTCCTTCCCTTTTCCAGCGCTGCCTGGATTTTTATAAAAAAAGAAGGCGCCACAGACTAGTATAAAAACTAATCCGTGGCGCCTTTGCCATCTGAATTTATCTACATCATAGTCATTGTTTTCTATGATGTCAACAAAAATTTCAAAATTGTGTATATTTTATAACAAATAACTATTATTAACAAAATATACGTCTGATAATTGTACATTTTATACAATTTTACACATTATAACCCATATTTTTCCTTATATTCTTTATACATTGCACGGAATTCCGGTGTGTTATTTTCCTTTAACGTATCCAGATATTCATGCGTATCATACACATCATCCTTTGTCTGAATCATACATACTGCAACATTGGAACAATGATCAGATACACGCTCAAAGTTGGTCAACAAGTCCTCAAATGGTACAGAAAGCGCGATTGTACATTTTCCTTTCTGCAAACGTTTGATGTGATGCTTCTTCGCCTTACTATTAATACCATCAATGACATCCTCTAATGGTTCTACATGCTTTGCCAAATCATAATCATCGGTATTAAATGCCTGCATGGTCATAGATACAATCTTGCGCAAAGCCTGTATATATGTCTGTAACTCTGCACTTGCCTTCTCTGAGAATACAAGTTCTTTTTTATGCATTTCCTGTGCAGTTTCACAAATATTCATTGCATGATCAGAAATACGTTCAAAGTTACCACTGCAATGTAAAATAGTAGTAATCGTCTGATTATCTGCTACGCTAAGTGGTTTTGAAGACAGCTTAATCATATATGTGCCAAGCATATCCTCAAAGGTATCAATCTGGCTTTCCAATACAGCGACACGTTTTGCTGTCTTTTTATCGTAATGATCCAGCAGATTCGTTGCCAAAACCAACGATTCTTCTGTTAATTCTGCCATCTTACGAGCAACTGTTACACAATGTCCAACGGCAAATGCCGGTTTTTCAAGGAAACGTTCGTCAAGCAATGCAAGTTCTGTTGGAAGACCTTCCATTTCTTCTTCATCTTCATCATTACCACGTACGGTAATTGTCGCAAGTTTTTCAAGCAAACGATGGAATGGAAGCAGACAAACCGTAGCAATCACATTAAATACACTATGGATTACAGCAACACCAGCGGCATTTGTCGCTTGTCCCAAAAATGCAAAATGCAAAAAGGCATTCAAAGTATAGAATACAATCATAAACAAAACAGTTCCAATGATATTAAAATACAAATGCACAAATGCTGCTCTCTTAGCATTCTTCTTAGCACCAATTGCTGAAATTAATGCCGTAATACAGGTACCGATATTTTGACCCATAATAATTGGAAGTGCTGTTCCAAAGGTTACACTTCCTGTTGCACACAGCGCCTGCAAAATACCAACAGATGCCGATGAAGACTGAATCACCGCTGTAAGAATCGCACCCGCAAGCATACCTAAAAGTGGATTGGAAAACATCGTAAGGATGCCAGTAAATTCCGGTACATCTGCAAGTGGCTTTACCGCATTTGACATGGTATCCATTCCAAACATAAGTACTGCAAATCCAAGCAAAATACCACCGATATCATGCTTCTTCTCATCTTTTGTAAACATGATAAAAATGATACCAATCAATGCCAAAATCGGACAAAACGATGTCGGTTTTAAAAATTGTAATAAAATATTATTACTTTCTATACCGGCAAGACTGACAATCCATGAAGTAACTGTCGTACCTACATTGGCACCCATAATAATACCAACTGCCTGTGATAATTTCATGATGCCGGAATTAACAAAACCAACAACCATGACTGTCGTCGCTGAAGATGACTGAATCACTGCTGTTACAGCGGCACCTAAAAGCACACCCTTGATTGGTGTTGAAGTCAGCTTCTCAAGGATTTGTTCTAACTTACCACCTGCTGTCTTAGCAAGTCCATCTCCCATGGTCTCCATTCCGTAAAGGAACATTGCAAGACCACCTATCATAGATAATATGCTAAAAATGTCCATGATTATCTCCTCTTACTATACAATTTTCAATATCCATATGTGTCGTAAAGCAACACATACAATTACACTGTATAAGATTTAGCTGTAAAATTCAAGTAAAATCCATGTAAAATCGTCTATCCTATTGTACTGTTCGAAATACACAAATTTTATCTGTCGTGGCTTATTTATGCTAATGTTTCATCACGTAGGATTAATATGTCACCAAGTTTTAATTCCGTATCCTTCTGCGGCAGTATGGATAGATTATCACGCAGAATCAGATAAATTTTTGTACTTCCATCCTCCTCCATCTCTTCTACATATTTTCCGGCTAATTGTGCATCTATACGTATTTCCGCAATTGCCTGCATATCCTCCTGTTTCCAGTTGGATATATAGCTTTTACGTTGATACTGTTCTACAAAACCAGCACTGATAATACCTGTTGGAATGGCAACAACCCCTACACCAAGATAGGCAATCACGATTGCCATCACGCGTCCGAGCGTCGTGATCGGATAGATATCTCCATACCCTACCGTAAGCAAGGTACTCATGCTCCACCACATACCACTAAATGCATTGCGAAAAACCTCCGGCTGCGCCGCATGTTCTACACTATACATGCAAAGGCTGCTCGCCAGCATCAGAATCATGACGATAAACACAGAAGATATGATTTGGTTTCGTTTTTCATACAAAACCGTTGTAATAACATTAAAAGAATCGTATTTTGCATTAAGGCGGAACAAATGAAAAATTCTTGCCACGCGAAGCATGCGAAAAATCACCATGCCAGATAGGAAAAAGGCAGGTACAATGGTCAGCAAATCCACTACACCATCAAAGGATACCAGAAACCGTAATCTTGCCCGCACTTTACTTTTTTCCGGATACAACGCATCTGCTGTCCAGATACGCAATCCATATTCCACGCAAAAAATCAGTAATGTAACGATTTCCACCATATGAAACAAAGGAAACAATTTCGACAGTTCCTGAAAAGTCAATAAAACCGTCACTGCAATATTTGAGATGATGGTAATGGTAATAAAGACATCAAAGGCTCTGCTGATCCGGTTGCTCTTGTCTCCTATCTGAATGATGTTAAATATCTTTTCTTTCATGGTTGCCTCCAAACATGTCATGTAAAGTATAGTATATACCAACTTTGTAATTTTGTGGCACGTTTCCCTTTTTTCTGGTAAATAAAAAAACAGCGTTACGACTTTTTCTCAAAATCGTAACGCTGTCTTCATTTTTTCTTTTATATTTTATTTAACAGGATAATTTCTGTTTTAATGCCTCCTGTAAGACTCCAGATACATTGATATGCGCTTTTTCTGCTTTTTGATTTAACCAATTTGGAAGTGTCACATTTCTTCGTACGGTTCTATTATCCTCTCTACGACGGTATTCATCAATATCCAAATCAACCAATGATATATAACTCTTTCCCTCTCCTGCAAAAGTTCCTTTTTCTACATTAATCTGGCTGATATCAGATGGCTCTGGTATGTCTTCATCTCTATCTTGGCGAGTAATAATATTAACGCCGATTGCATCCCGTGCCATGAACATAGCATCCGCTGTGCCAAAGCCCTCTGTCATGAGTTCCAAATCTGGTACTTCAATCAAAACTGTGTTCTTTTTATCATCTATTTGTGTAAAAATCACTGGATAAGCCTGTCTCATGCTACATATCCTCCCTTACCTTATAATATACAGTATATGCAATCCTTATAATCCCCATTTTCTCAAAATCGCCCTTGCCAATATTTCATTGATTTCCTTGTGCCTCGGAATCTGTTCTTGATCTTTTCCTCTTACATATACATCATGATTTCCGCCATGACGTTCAAAAACAAATCCTGCCGCCTCTAATTTTTTCACCAATTCTCTCTGTTTCATAAACTCGCTCCCCTATTATCATTATACACACTTCGTGTGTATAATCAAGTCTTTCTTCAAAAGCTAAAAGTGCAAAACCGTATCATTTCTTCTCATCATTTCATATCCTCAAAACAAATCCAACATATTGTCTAAATAGATTGCTTCTCTTACCTTTAGTTGATATTCCGGTTTGGTCATATAGTATAGTAAGAATTCTAGAATAACCGCACTTCCCAAGCCGCGCCCCTCGATTTTAAACTGTGAAAAACCAAAGGGAAGATAGGTATCTAAAATATCCGAAACTCCAATAAAGGCTGTACTTTCCATTGCCTTCGAAAAAAGATATCCCTCCTTAGCATTTGGTGCTTTGCAATCATGCTCTGTTATTTTTAGACCCAGACTTTTTCTGCTAACCGCTTCATAGCATGCTTTTCTGTCCACACAGCCTATATAACAACACTCATTGCATAGAAATTCCACTTTATCCTTCTGCTCCTGGGACAACATCTGCCACTGTTCCATTCGATTATTCAGACGAAAATCCGGAACAACATAAGAAAAATCTTCACGTTCAATCTCTTTTACACATTGTGAAAAATCAGTTATCACCTTTGTTGTCGAAGATACAAAATAGTATTCTGGATAATTCTTTTTTATGTATTCTAATAATAAATCAGAATATATGATGATACCATTTTTCACCTTTGCATCCGACGCAAACATAGCACACAATTGATTGCATTTTTTATCGTTAAGATGTTCCTTTAAAAGCAGTGAATTGCTAAAAGTCAGACGGGCAGAAATACCATACTCCTGCATAAGTTTCAATACATCCTCTGGTTTGTTTTCTCCAAATCCAACACGACCGCCGCCCCACAGACAATCTGCCGGTGCTCCATAAATAGAACCGATTTCACACCAATCGTAAAAATAGTCTCGGTGTTCTCGATATAATGGTAAAAACAAACGATATAGATCATAAAATTCAAATAAGCCTGGCAAATGATAATATGCTTTTTTCCCCATATGTTTTCCTTCCTTCATCCAAAATCATATCATATCCCCATAAAAAAAGACAGGTCACAAAAACCTGCCTTTAGTGGACTAGACGGGAGTCGAACCCGTGTCCAAAAACCAATCCCCTGTCCTTCTACGAGTGTAGTTTATTCTTAAACATTCCCTCCACCACGCAGGAACAAACAACCGCGTGATTTCAGTAGCTTCATCATACGCCCATATGCGCAAAGCTTTGCATATGTCGTTTCTCACATAGTCGAAGCCTGGGTCCTAATGTGTGAGTGCACTAGGTCAGACTACTGCCAAATTAGGCAGCGTATGCTAAATTATCTTCAGCGTTTAATTTTAATTTGGCCATTTAACGCATTACCATACGACTCGCTTCTCCAGATTCATAATCCCTGTCGAAACCTTTACTAGCCCCTATGAAATTGTAGACTTCCAAGTCTCCTATCATACACATCGGTGACTTGGAACAAATATATTATAACAAGTTGTGACTTTTTTTCAAGTCAACTTGTAGTTGCATAAATTTTTGTTTTAACATTCTGCAGCAATACATTTATGACGCAATTGCTACAGATTACGTACCTTGAAATCACGTTCTGCCTCACGGCGCATGTCTTTTTTCGCAATATCTGCACGTTTGTCGTAAAGTTTCTTTCCTTTAGCAAGTGCAATCTGCACTTTAACCAGACTTCCTTTAAAATACACTTCCACCGGAACAAGCGTATATCCTTTTTCAGCAATCTTCGCTTTTAACTTATTGATTTCCGCCTTATGCATCAAAAGTTTCTTTGGGCGCAACGGATCCCGATTAAAAATATTGCCTTTTTCATATGGAGAAATATGCATCTGATAAATGATAACTTCATCATTTTCAATTTTAATAAACGCTTCTTTTATGCTGCATTTTCCCATACGAAGAGATTTCGCTTCTGTTCCATGAAGTGCAATCCCTGCTTCATATTTTTCTTCCAAAAAATATTCATGATATGCTTTTTTATTGTTTGCAATGAGTTTCTTACTTTCCTTACTCATCTTCATCCTCCGCCAAAACAAAGTCTATCGTGCGTGCCATAGTATCACAATCCTCAACCATAACTTTAACACGCTGCCCCAATTTATAATGTCGATTTGTGCGCTCTCCCACGAGTTCGTATGTCTCTTCAACAAAATGGTAATAATCACCTTGTATCGTAGAAATATGAACAAGTCCTTCAATCGTGTTTGGCAGTTCCACATAAAGTCCCCAGCCTGTAACACTCGAAATCATTCCTTCGAAGATTTCTCCCTCATGACGACTCATGTATTCGACTTTCTTTAATTTGTCAACTTCTCGTTCCACCTCATCTGCACGGCGTTCCAGACGGCTTGTTTCCGTTGCAATCACAGGAAGCAGTGATTCATAATGTTCTCTTCTTGCTTCATTGTATCTGCCACGCAGATTTTCTTTGATGATACGGTGAATCTGTAAGTCCGGATAACGACGTATCGGTGATGTGAAATGACAATAATAATCTGCTGCCAATCCAAAGTGTCCCGTACATTCTACCGTATATTTTGCCTGTTGCATAGACCGGAGTGTAAGACGTGATATAAAATCTTCTTCCGGTGTTCCCTGAATTTTTCCCAAAAGCTTTTGCAATTCTTTTGGATGAATTTCATCTGCACCACCTTTGATGGTATAGCCAAAATTTCCAATAAACGTTGCCAGTTTTCGGATTTTTTCACCATCTGGCACAGCATGCGTTCGATACAAAAACGGGATTTCCTGCCAGTAAAAATGTTCTGCCACTGTCTCATTTGCAATCAACATAAAATCTTCAATGATTTTTGTTGCTACATTTCGTTCATATGGCTTAATATCAATTGCTTTTCCCTGCGCATCTAAAACAATTTTAGACTCTGGGAAATCAAAGTCAATCGACCCACGTTTTTGACGTTTTTTTCGTATCAAACCAGATAGTTCCTCCATCAATTCAAACATGGGAACTAATTTCTGATAGCGCTCGATTTCTTCTGCATCACGATCTTCCAGAATCTTTTTTACAGAAGTATAACTCATGCGCTCATCAATGTTAACGACTGTCTCTGCTATGGTATGATCAATCACATTTCCTTTTGCATCTAATGTCATAATACAAGACAGGGCAAGACGATCTTCACCTGCATTCAAAGAGCAAATGCCATTGGAAAGTGTATGTGGCAGCATTGGGATAACGCGATCCACCAGATATACACTGGTTCCACGCTTTTTTGCTTCCTCATCCAACGCGCTATGCTCCTGTACATAGTTGGACACATCCGCAATATGCACACCCAGCTCATACCCATCTGCTTTCCGGCAAATGGAAATCGCATCATCTAAATCCTTCGCATCTTCCCCATCAATGGTCACCATGGTAACATCGCGCAGATCCAGTCTCCCCGCGCGATCTGCCTCAGATACATCATTTGATACACGCGTTGCCTGATTTAATACCTTTTGTGAAAACTCTGTTGGCAAATCAAAACCACGGACAATCGACATGATATCCACCCCCGGATCATTTCTATGACCCAGGATCTCTATAATCACGCCTTCCGGATTCCGGTTCTGTTTTCCATAACTTGTAATCTGGCACACCACCTTATGTCCATCGACCGCGTGCATATCCTTACCTTGTGGAATAAAGATATCCTGCGTGATACGCGCATTATCGGAAATAACAAATCCATAGTTTTTTGATTTTTCATATGTTCCAACTACAATTGAAATATCATGTGACAAAACCTCTATAATCTTTGCTTCTCTTCGTTTTCCTTTGGAAATTGGAAGCAATTCAATTCTTACCTGATCTCCATGAAAAGCATTTCCGACATATTCTTCCGGAATATAGTAATCTTCGTCTTCATTTTCCACACGCACAAAGCCAAAACCTTTAGCATGGCTGATATAGGCGCCCTCTTTTATGATACTTTCTGCCTTTTGGTATTTTCCTTTTTTCGATACCTGCGCCTTTCCCTCTTCTACAAGAGCATCCAGCACTTCCTGCAAACTCTCCCGTTTACTTTTGGGAATATCTAAAAGCATGGCAATCTCTTTTGTGCGCATTGGAACATACAAATCATCACACAAAAGACGATATATCATGTGTTTACGTTCTTCAAATTTCTTTTCTTTCATTTACATGTTCTCCTTAGCATCATTAGAATGCCCACATTTTCCTTCTTTTCTCCATTAATTGCAAAAGAAAAAGCCACCGCTTTCACGATGGCTCATAATCATAAATTAAAAACTTCCAATGTTCAAAACTGCAGCAATCACAAAGAACAGAATAACAAGAACACTGGTTGCCTTAACAAGCATTCCCTCTCTAGAATGTCCCTTATTCTTACTCCAATATGTCTCAGAAGTCTGTCCGCTCAGCGATCCAAGTCCGCCGGATTTACCTTCCTGCATCAGAATAATTACAATAATAGCCAAACATATAATAATAAATGCAATCATAAGAATTGTCTTTAATACTTCCATGAAAACCTCCTAATGTACACTCGCCATAGCAAGTCATTCGTCATAACTTATAAAAGTATAGCATATGCATATCTCATGCGCAAGTATTTTTTATTATAGTACACCTCATCCTGACTAAGATGCCATCTTTGCTTACACATAAAAAGGACGTTCTTTTAAAACAAAAGAACGTCCTCAAAATAACAATATAAAATGAAATTAGTATGCTACACCCTGTGCAATCATAGCATCTGCCACTTTTTCAAAGCCTGCAATATTAGCTCCGGAAATCAAATCTCCTTCGAGACCATACTTTTTAGCAGCATCGAGTGAATTGTGTACGATACCAGTCATGATATGCTGTAACTTTTCATCTACTTCTTCAAATGTCCAGTGTAATCTCTCAGAGTTCTGGCTCATTTCAAGTGCTGATGTTGCTACACCACCTGCGTTTGCAGCCTTTGCAGGTCCAAAGAGAATACCTGCTTTTTTGAATACTTCTACAGCTTCTGGTGTAGAAGGCATATTTGCGCCTTCACATACAGCAAGTACACCATTTTCAACTAACATCTTAGCATCATTCTCATCCAACTCATTCTGTGTTGCACAAGGAAGTGCGATATCACATTTCACAGACCATACACCATGCTCACCATTCTTCTTCTCATGGTATTCAGCAGATGGACGTGCTGCAGCATATTCTGTCAAACGTGCACGTTTTACTTCTTTTACTTCCTGAAGTAATGCAACATCGATTCCTTCTGGATCATAAATCCAACCGGTAGAATCAGAACATGTCACTGGCTTACCACCTAACTGGTATGCCTTTTCAATTGCATAAATAGCAACGTTTCCTGCTCCGGAAACAGCAACTGTCTTATTCTGGAAGTCTGTATTACGCAAGCACTTCAATGCTTCCTGTGTGTAATAGCAAAGTCCATAACCGGTTGCCTGTGTACGTGCAAGTGAACCACCATAAGTAAGTCCCTTACCTGTAAGTACTCCGGTAAATTCGTTGCGTAATCTCTTATACTGACCATACATAAATCCGATCTCACGTGCGCCAACACCAATATCTCCAGCCGGAACATCTGTATCCGCACCAATGTGCTTCTCCAGTTCAGTCATAAATGCCTGGCAGAATCTCATAATTTCCATATCTGATTTTCCCTTAGGATCAAAATCAGATCCACCCTTACCACCACCAATTGGAAGTGTTGTAAGACTGTTCTTAAAAATCTGTTCAAATCCGAGGAATTTAATAACAGAAAGGTTTACCGATGGGTGTAATCTCAAACCACCCTTGTATGGTCCAATGGCTGAGTTAAACTGTACTCTGTATCCACGGTTAACCTGTACCTTACCATTATCATCTACCCAGGATACTCTAAACTGGATGATACGTTCTGGCTCAACGATACGCTCGATGATTCCCCATTTCTCCAGTTCCGGCTTAGCGTCAACAACTGGCTCCAAAGACTCAAGCACTTCAGCAACTGCCTGCAAAAATTCCTTCTGCTCTGCATTGCGGCTTTCAAGTCCATCATAAACGCTCTGTAAATAACTACTCTTGAACTTCATTTGATTAATTCCTCCTATTCAAAACTTCTTCCCAACCTTGTTTTCACAAAATCTAGTGACATTATATACTTTATCACGTTGAAGTGCAATGCATAATTTTAATTTTTAACTTGCATTTTTCTATTTTTTTTGTAATAAAAGTATATAAAAAGAACTTTCTGTGCATTTTGCACAGAAAGTTCCTGCATTCTAATTAGACATTAATCTGTACTGTCACACCGAGAATGTCCTTATTTTCATCTAAAATTGGCTGTATCACTTCTTCTAAGTATTTTACGACCTGACGAGGTGCACGACCTACATATTTTTCTGGTTGCATCGTTGCTTCCAACTCTTCTAATCCCATTGGGAATTCATCATCCGCTGCAATCAATTCCAATAAGTTATTCTCCTTACCTTCTACCTTTACAGTCTTTCCTGCTTCCATAGAAAGGGTACGAATCTTTTCATGCAGATCCTGACGGTTACCACCATTTTTTACAGCATCCATCATGATATTTTCTGTTGCCATAAATGGAAGTTCACTGCGTAATCTCTTCTCGATTACCTTTGGATAAACAACTAAGCCATCTACAACATTTAAACAAAGATCTAACACACCATCGCATGCCAAAAAGCCTTCTGCAATAGAAAGTCTCTTGTTTGCAGAATCATCTAAAGTTCTTTCAAACCACTGTGTTGCTGATGTGATTGCAGGATTCAATGCATCAATCATAATATAGCGGGACAAAGATGCAATACGTTCACTACGCATTGGATTACGCTTATATGCCATTGCGGAAGAACCAATCTGGCTCTTTTCAAATGGTTCTTCTACTTCCTTCAAATGCTGAAGTAAACGGATATCATTGCTCATTTTATGTGCAGATGCTGCAATACCTGCTAAAATATTGCAAACTCTGGTATCTACCTTACGGGAATATGTCTGGCCACTGACTGGATAACACTTCTCAAAGCCCATTTTTTCTGCAATCATTGGATCAATCTTATCAATGGTCTCCTGATCTCCCTGAAAAAGTTCTAAGAAGCTTGCCTGCGTTCCTGTTGTTCCCTTTGATCCTAAGAGTTTTAAGGTTGATAATACATAATCCAAATCTTCTAAGTCCATAACAAATTCATTCAACCAAAGGGTTGCACGTTTTCCAACGGTTGTTGGCTGTGCCGGCTGAAAATGTGTAAATGCCAATGTTGGCATATCCTTATATTCATCTGCAAATTTTGCTAATTCTGCAATAACATTCACAAGTTTTTTGCGCACCAGAAGAAGCGCATCACGCATAAGAATAATATCTGTATTATCACCCACATAGCAGGAAGTTGCTCCTAAATGAATAATACCGGCTGCCTTTGGACACTGTTTTCCATAGGCATATACATGACTCATAACATCATGACGCACCTCTGCTTCACGTGCTTTTGCCACATCGTAATTGATATCATCAATGTGCTGTTTCATTTCATCAATCATATCCTGCGTAATCACTGGCTTTCCGTCCTGGCTCAGTCCTAACTCCATCTCTGTCTCTGCAAGTGCAATCCAGAGTTTTCTCCATGTGGAGAATTTTTTATCCTGTGAGAAAATATACTGCATTTCTTTGCTGGCATATCTCTCTGAAAGTGGGCTACTATAACGATCTGTACTCATTTACTCCTCCTATAAATTGCGTTCCAATTTCTTTGCCATATCAATTTCTTTATCAAAGTACTCTCCACGGATGTCTTCTTTTGGTGGTTCCATTGGATAGATTCCATTAAAGCATCCTCGGCAGATTGGTAATCCATCCACCATCTCATCTAAGCGCTCCATTCCCAGATAGCCAAGGGAATCTGCACCAATAATCTTTCGGATATCTTCGATTGAACGATTATAAGCAATCAATTGCTCTCTTTCCGGAATATCCGTTCCAAAATAGCACGGCCACAAGAAAGGTGGCGAACTGATACGCACATGGACTTCTGTTGCTCCTGCTTCGCGAAGCATACGCACAATACGATCTGATGTCGTGCCTCGTACAATAGAATCATCAATCATGACAACACGCTTACCTGCTACTGCTTCTTTTAATACATTTAACTTAATCTGTACGCTTGATTCACGGCTACTTTGCTTTGGCTTGATAAAGGTACGGCCTACATATCCATTCTTAACAAATGCTGTTCCATAAGGAATACCCGATTGTAAAGAATAACCAAGTGCCGCTGCGTTTCCGGATTCTGGAACTCCAGTAACAAGATCTGCTTCCACCGGTGAATCCATTGCTAAAAATTGACCTGCGCGAATACGGCTTGCGTAAACACTGACACCATCAATATGGCTGTCTGGTCTTGCAAAATAAATGTATTCAAAAATACATCTGGCTTCTTTTTCTTTTGGAAGAGCCATTTCTATATCTGATTCAATTCCTTTTTCCGGTGTAATGGTAACCACTTCACCTGGAAGTACATCACGAACAAACGTAGCTCCAATTGTATCAAGTGCACATGTTTCGGAAGCCAGAATATAGGCATTGTCACGCTTTCCAATACAAAGCGGTTTGAAACCAAATGGATCTCTTGCCCCAATCAATTTTCGTGGGGATGCAACAACAAGTGCATACGCACCCTTTAATTTCATGCATGCGCGACGTACAGCCTCCTCTGCTGTCTTTGACTGTAAACGTTCACGTGCAATATGGTAAGCAATCACTTCCGAATCAATCGTCGTCTGGAAGATTGCCCCTGTATATTCCAAATCTTTTTTCAATTCTTTCGCATTGATCAAATTTCCATTATGAGCCAATGCCAAAGTTCCTTTTACATAATTAAGAACAAGTGGTTGTGCATTTTCTCGGGTAGATTCACCGGCTGTAGAATATCTAACATGTCCTACACCGATATCACCTTTCATGTTACTCAAGCCTTCACTATCAAAGACTTCATTCACAAGTCCCATGCCCTTATAAGAGGTAACCTTTCCTTTTGGTCCACTTGTTTCACTTACGGCTATACCGCAGCTTTCCTGTCCTCTGTGCTGTAAAGCAAAAAGTCCATAATAAATGGAGGAAGCCACATCATTTCCATCGAAATCATACATTCCAAAGACGCCGCACTCCTCATGCAGTCCCTGCAGTGGCATATCCTTATCCGAATCTCTTGTTGTCATCTGCATCTCCTGTCTATTCTCCAAATTTCTTACCTGTCAGCATTTCAAATGCTTCTTTGTATTTTGCAATTGTCTTATCAATAACATCCTGTGGTAAAAGATAATCGCTATCTGGATTTGCCTTAAGCCAGTCTCTTACAAACTGCTTATCAAAAGAAGGCTGTCCTTTTCCAGCTTCATAGCCCTCGAGTGGCCAGAATCTGGAACTATCTGGCGTGAGCATTTCATCTGCAAGCACCACATTTCCTTCTTCATCCAAGCCAAACTCAAACTTGGTATCTGCAATAATAATGCCCTTTGTCAACGCATAATCTGCACACTTTTTGTACAATGCCAATGTATATTCTTTGATTTTAGAAGCATATTCCTCACCCTTACCCGGGAATTCTTTCTCGAGCACCTCGATTGACTGTTCATATGAAATATTTTCATCATGCAAGCCAATTTCAGCCTTTGTAGATGGTGTATAAATCGCTTCTGGTAACTTTTCAGACTCCTGTAAACCAGCTGGCAACGTAATACCACAAACGGTTCCGTTTTTCTGGTAACTAGCCCAGCCACTTCCTGTGATATATCCTCGAACGATGCATTCGATTGGAAGCATCTGCAACTTTTTACACATCATGCTCTTACCGTCATATTCCTCATTCTGGAAAAACTCTGGCATATCTTTCACATCCACAGAAATCATATGGTTTGGAACGATATCCTTTGTGTAATCGAACCAGAATTTAGACATCTGTGTCAGGATTGCTCCCTTGTCTACAATTTTGTTCTTCAAAATCACATCAAATGCTGAGATACGATCCGTTGCTACCATAATGATGCTATCACCATTATCGTATACTTCGCGAACCTTGCCTTCTTTCATTGGTTTCATTTGTCTTTCCTCCATTATCCTTAATTGTTTATGCTTTTATGATATACGCCTGCAAAATGCAGGCATTTTTCTACTTTCTAAGTAAAAGAGATTTGCCTGTCATTTCTTCTGGCTGTTTCATACCCATCAACTCAATCAGGGTTGGAATAATATCTGCTAAGCATCCATTTTCACGAAGACCATAAGATGGATCTGCGTTTACCAGGATGAATGGTACTGGATTGGTTGTATGTGCTGTAAGTGGTTCCCCTGTCTCATAGTTCACAAGCTGTTCGCAGTTACCATGGTCTGCGCAGATAAACATGGTTCCATCCACAGACTTCAAAGCCTCAACGGCACGTCCTACACAACTGTCCACTGCTTCTACAGCCTTAATTGCTGCTGCTTCCACTCCGGTATGGCCTACCATGTCTGGATTAGCGAAATTAATAATAATCACATCATACTTATCTGATGTAATGGCATCACATAATTTATCACATACTTCATATGCGCTCATTTCTGGCTGTAAATCATAGGTTGCTACCTTTGGAGACTTCACAAGAATACGGTCTTCTCCTGCATTTGGTTTTTCGACACCACCATTAAAGAAGAATGTTACATGTGCATATTTTTCTGTTTCTGCAATTCTTGCCTGTGTTTTACCATTCGCAGCTAAAAATTCACCAAATGTATTATGAAGCTCTACCTTGTGGAATGCTACATCCTTATTTGGAATCGTAACATCATATTCTGTAAAGCAGACATAAGTAAGTGGCATACGCTCGCCACGATCAAATCCATCAAAATCATCACAGCAGAATGCTCTTGTAATTTCTCTTGCTCTGTCTGGACGGAAGTTAAAGAAAATCACACTATCATTTGCTGAAATCTTACCAATCGCCTCGCCATTTTCTGTAATAACAGTAGGTACTACGAATTCATCTGTCTTTTCGTTGTCATAAGAATCCTGCATTGCACTTACAGCATCTGTTGCTGTGTTACCTTCGCCCAAAGTAAGCGCCTTGTATGCTGTTTCAACACGATCCCAACGATTATCACGATCCATTGCATAATAACGACCAGAAAGGCTGGCAATCTTACCAACACCAATCTTTGCCATTTCTTCTTCCAATGCCTTTACATAGGTAATACCACTTGTTGGAGCTGTATCACGGCCATCCATAAAGCCATGCACATATACCTTTGTCAAACCTTCACGCTTTGCCATCTCTAGCAAACCATATAAATGTGTAATGTGGCTATGTACACCACCATCTGACAAAAGTCCAAACAAATGAAGTGCTGTATCATTTTTCTTTGCATTCTCCATTGCCTTCTTCAAAGCGGCATTATCAAAAAATGTACCATCTTCGATTTCCTTTGTAATTCTTGTCAATTCCTGATATACAATACGGCCTGCGCCCATATTCAAATGCCCTACTTCAGAGTTTCCCATCTGTCCGTCTGGAAGTCCTACGGCAAGACCGCTGGCATTTCCTTTTACAAATGGATAATTCTTCATTAATCCATCAATATTTGGCGTATTTGCCTCGTATACGGCATTTGCCTCATGTCTCTCATTCAAACCAAATCCATCTAAGATCATCAAAACAACTGGCTTCTTGCTCATTCTTTTCTCCTCTTTTCTATTGTTTTCATATTGTTATATCTTGTAGGAAACATAGATTTCCTTTATAAACGCTCTCATTAAATATTCTATCCCGACTCCATAGTAAAAATCAATGGACACAATAACTAAAAATAATACATTCCGCGCTTCATCTAATGGACAACTAGATACCCCTCATCATCAAATGACACATGATCGGAATAAGATTCCACATCCGATAAAATCTGGCGGTATTTATTTTCTTCTGTCACAAGTGAAAGTTTCCCTTGTGAAAAATAACACGGAAGCAAGCGGGCACTCAAAGTTCCTGCTTCATCAATCACAATTTGTGCCATAACGGTATCATAATCTGCCGGCATTTCTGCCTCCTGTGAAAAATAGAAATTACCAAGGCTATAAAAAACCGGAACTCCTTCCATCATATCAGCCCCCTGCAGACAATGTGCATGTGCTCCAATCACAGCATCCGCTCCTGCAGCCACGAAATCTTTTGCAAGCTTGACCTGATCTTGTCCATACTGATGTGTGTTTTCTGTTCCCCAATGCACAAAACAGATTACATAATCTGCATTGCGCTTTGCTTTCGCAATCTGTGCCACATATTTTGCAGAATCTAAGGTTTTTAACACGCCGGGGCTGTTTTCTGTGGCTTCCTTTGTATAATTGGTGCTTCGTTCAATCTGTGTTGCCGCTACAATGGCAATCTTTTTCCCATTTGCAATAAAAAAGACTGGCTCTTCTGCTTCTTCTAAATTCTTTCCTGCGCCTATATATGGTATATCCTGTTCTTTTAAGGTATCTAATGTATCTAGTAAACCGATTTCTCCAAAATCATATACATGGTTATTGGCAAGTCCTGCCACATCCACACCTAGTGTCTGCAAGACTTTACATGTCGATGGAGCTCCCCGAAATGTATATGCTTTTCCAAAAAGTGCCTGTCCTCTTGTAGAATAAACAAATTCATTGTTAATAACCATGATATCCGCTGAAGCCATTTCCTGACGCAGAGCGTCATCCAGACATTGTGTAATATCGTCTGAGACACTATGGTAATACGTTGTCGTCCCCACACCTTCTGCCAATGAAAAATCACCCGTAAAATTCATGACAATCTTTTGTGGATCGCGACACTCCTTCTGGTAGGTTTTATCATACGCATACTGTTGTATGCCTGTTTCCATGCAATAGTCATACCACAACACATGCACACTACGCCCCGTATATTCATACCAGATTTGTCCATCATCCAGCTCTGCGTAGGACGCAATTTTTTCTAATTGTTCCAACCCATAATTTGTTGTAAACCATCCCAAGAACTCTTCATCAATGGGATGATTTCCTATAAATTCTTTTGTACTTTTGTTTAGTATGGCATCGTACGCCTCATCCACATTGGAAATATCTAAAATCTTTTTTTCCTCTGCCTGCCCGCTTTCTACCTGTTCCGCCTCTTTTTGCGAACGCATACGCCGGAGTGTATCTGCCCCAAAAAGGAGATACCATACCAAAGCAATCACAACGAGCACAAACAAGACGGCCACAATGCCAACATGATTCTTACTGTTCTTCATCCATCAGTTTGAGCACACGAACCACCGCTTCTTTCGCTCCTTCGTTGTTCTGCTCTGCTGCCATACGATAATATGCCAGTGCCGTGCTATAATTCTGCTCTACTCCAATACCATTTTCAAATAAATATCCCAAATTAATCTGTGCAGCTGCATATCCTTGCATGGCTGCCAGTTTTTGATAATAGATTGCCTGGTCAATATCTGTATCCACACCATATCCATTGTAATACAGATAACCCATTTGATTTAATGCCGGTGCATAGTCCTGATTTGCTGCTTTCTGATACCAGTCAAAGGCTTTATCATAGTCCTGGTCACATCCAAATCCATTTTCATACATCTGTCCAAGATAATACTCTGCCATAGCATAGTCATCATCTGCTGCTTTTTCAAAGCACTTCATTGCTTCCTCATAGTTCTGCTCCATGCCTTCCCCATGGATATGCATCATACCACGATTTGTAGCTGCAGCATCTTTTAAGTATGCATCATAAATAGAAAGGTCTTCTGCCTCCATCACCTGCTCATATAATGCAATTGCTCTCGTATAATCCTGCTCGCAGCCAATGCCGTTTTCCAAAAGATACGCCATATAATACACACCTGAGATAATATTTTTTTCATATGCCATATTCGTATATTCATACGCCTTCATTGCATGCTCTGTCTCATCGCCATATCCTGCAAGATATGTACGTGCCATTCCAACATACGCACGTTCATTACCGGCGTCCATTGCTTTTTGGAAATATGTAGCCGCCTGCACAACATCCACATCCTGGGTAATGCCATTTAACGCATAGTAACCTAAAACACAAGTTGCATCTGCATTCCCGGCTTCTGCTGCCATTTCATACCATTTTTTTGCTTCCTCAAAATCCTGCTTGCTGTCCTCTGTTCCATAATCATAGCGATTTGCCAATTCCATCATCGCTTCCACATCATTATCATATCCAAGAACTTCCAATTCCTTTTCCGATAACTTGGTATAATCAGAAACCTCCTGTGTTGCCACTTCCTTCACAGTCTCTTTATTCTCTTTTTTATCCGTTTTGCCACAACCTGCAAGTAAACAGACTGAAAAAAGCAAACCGATTACCACTACACGTTTCATTTGTTAAACCTCCTGTAATAAATACGCATTTTCTGTTTTATGCGCACTTAACCACGGCTTATTTTAGCATATAAAAAGAAGTGTCACAAGAGAAAAAGGAGACATCCTTAGGGATATCTCCTTCTTTACTTCTTATCTCACAAAATCCTATGAAATTATGCGTTATAATTAACGATCTTGCCAAAATCTGCCTTCAAAGAAGCACCACCAACAAGACCACCATCAATGTCAGGTTTTGCAAAAAGTTCTGCAGCATTACCAGCATTTACAGATCCGCCATACTGGATACGGATTGCTTCTGCTGTTGCTTCATCATATACTTCTGCAACGCAAGCTCTGATTGCGCCACATACTTCTTCTGCCTGATCACTTGTTGCTGTCTCGCCTGTTCCGATAGCCCAGATTGGCTCGTAAGCGATAACGGCCTTCTTAGCCTGATCTGCAGTTACATTCTGTAATGCAATCTTGATCTGCATACGGATCCACTCAATGTAGATGCCCTGTTTTCTCTGTGTCAAAGTCTCGCCACAGCAGATAATTGGTGTAATACCATGCTCGAATGCCTTTAATACCTTTTTGTTGACAGTCTCATCTGTCTCAGCAAAGTATTCTCTTCTCTCAGAATGTCCAAGTACAACGTACTCAACACCAGCATCTGTAAGCATATTTGGAGCGATTTCTCCTGTGTAAGCACCGCTCTCTTCAAAATACATATTTTCTGCACCAATATGAATATTGCTTCCCTTTGCAGCTTCTACTGCTGGAATAATATCAATTGCTGGTACGCAGAATACTACGTCTACATCTTCGTTTGCTACTAACGGTTTTAATTCGTTAATCAATGCAACTGCCTCACTTGGAGTCTTGTTCATCTTCCAGTTGCCTGCAATAATTTTTGTTCTTGCCATTATCAAAAACCCCTTTTCTTATTTATCGTTTGCTGCTGCTACTCCAGGAAGCTCCTTACCCTCAAGGAATTCCAAAGAAGCGCCACCACCTGTAGAAATGTGTGTCATCTTGTCACCAAATCCAAGGTTATTTGCCGCTGATGCAGAATCACCACCACCGATGATTGTTGTTCCATCAACCTTTGCTAATGCTTCACAAATAGCGATTGTTCCCTTTGCAAAGTTAGGCATCTCGAAACATCCCATTGGTCCGTTCCATACAACTGTCTTTGCATCTTTTACAGCGTCTGCAAACAGTTCGCGCGTCTTAGGTCCGATATCCATACCTTCCATATCGTCTGGAATTTCACCACGTCCAACAATTTTGATGTTGCAGTCGTTCTTGAAATCATCGCCACAAACAGTATCGATTGGAATCAGAAGCTTAACGCCTTTTTCTTTTGCCTTTTCTTCCATCTGAAGTGCATAATCCATGTAATCCTTCTCAAGAAGTGACTTACCTACTGGCTCACCATGTGCTGCCATAAAGGTATATGCCATACCACCACCGATGATTAAGGTATCAACCTTGTCAAGGAGGTTCTCAATAACAGAAATCTTAGAAGAAACCTTAGCACCACCTAAAATAGCAACAAAAGGACGTACTGGATTCTCTACTGCATTACCAAGGAAGTCGATTTCCTTCTGCATCAAATATCCAACAACAGCAGTATCTACATATTTTGTAACACCAACATTAGAACAATGTGCTCTATGCGCAGTACCGAATGCATCATTTACAAATACATCACAAAGAGATGCAAGATCCTTAGAGAATTCGTCTCCGTTCTTTGTCTCTTCTGCACGATATCTTGTGTTCTCAAGTAAGATGATATCGCCGTCTTTCATAGCTTCAACAGCAGCCTTTGCGTTTGGTCCAACAACTTCTGGATCTGCAGCAAATTTAACTTCCTGTCCAAGTAACTCTGTAAGTCTCTTAGCAACAGGTGCTAAAGAAAGCTCTGGAACTGGTTCTCCCTTTGGCTTACCAAGATGTGAGCAAAGAATAACTTTACCACCATCTGCAACCAATTTTTTGATTGTAGGAAGTGCCTGCACCAAACGGTTCTCATCTGTAATCTTGCCATCAATAAGAGGCACATTAAAGTCGCATCTGCAAAGAACACGAAGTCCCTTTACATTGATGTCATCAATTGATTTTTTGTTTAATCCCATGATTAACTCCTCCATCTTTTTATAAAAAAAGGTCCGGTCCTAAGACCGGACCCCATGTTGGCTTATTCTCACCAATTTTGGGATATTTCTGTCACTCACAGGCATCACCATAATTACTGTGTAAAACATAGTCATGTGGCAATCACCAAAAGATGACGAAATAGCACAAAATTAAATTATGCTAACTCTGAGAAGTACTTGATTGTACGAACCATCTGAGATGTGTAGCTGTTCT
>OGDN01001151.1_pt1 | contig 47061 bp, 45 predicted proteins | sample 1570271 | NCBI WGS metagenome assembly OGDN01 (sample SAMEA4384481, study PRJEB24528) | human gut metagenome | reverse complement strand
TGGGGTTCCAAGGGGAAGGAACCTCCTTCCCCTTGGTGTTCTTTCCCCTATTTCTCCAAAGAAATAGGGCCCCGCCCGGGAGGGCCAAGTTCCCCGCCCGTTCCAACGGCAATGGAAAAAGCCCCCCACCCCCCTGCCCGGCGGGCATCCCCCCACTCTCCCTCCGGGGAGGTTTTTTTATGGGAACAGCTTAAGAAAATCTTAAACATTCCCCTCCTTGTTTCTTAAGGCTTCTTTCTCTATGATACTCTCAGGAGGCGACGGGTATGTACAACATCTTAGTCTGTGACGACGAAAAGGACATTGTGTCCGCACTGACCATCTACCTCACCACCAGCGGCTACCAGGTCTTCCCCGCCTATGACGGCACCGAAGCCCTGGCCCTGCTGGAGAAGGAGGACATTCACCTGGTCCTGCTGGACATTATGATGCCCCAGCTGGACGGCATTGCCACCATGACCCGGCTGCGGGAGAAGTCCAATGTGCCGGTGATCCTGCTCACCGCCAAGTCTGAGGACACGGACAAGATTCTGGGCCTGAATGTGGGGGCGGACGACTATGTTACAAAGCCTTTTAACCCGGTGGAGGTTCTGGCCCGGGTGAAGTCCCAGCTGCGCCGCTATCTCCAGCTGGGGGGTGGCACGGTGCGGCCCACGGCCCTGCGTCTGGGCGGGGTGGCCCTGGACGACCGGACCAAGGAGGTCACCCTGGATGGGGAGCCGGTTTCCCTCACCCCTCGGGAGTATGAGATCCTCCGGCTGCTCATGCAGAACCCCGGCACCGTCTTCTCCCCCAAGCGGATCTACCGGACCGTGTGGGGGGAGGAGCCCTTCGGGGTGGAGAACGCGGTGGCCGTCCATATCCGTCATCTTCGGGAAAAACTGGAGATCAACCCCTCGGACCCCCGGTACATCAAGGTGGTCTGGGGACAGGGGTACAAGATGGAAGGGGGCAAACTATGAAAAAATACCGTACGAAACCCTGGGCCAAGGGGCTTGCCTGCGGGCTGTTCGTGCTGGCCATGACTGTGAGTGTGATCTGCTTGGGAAACGTGCGGTGGCTGGCATACCACGGTGGCTATCAGTGGGAGGGCACCCGGCAGCTGGTGGAGGAGGAGGAAGCCGTCTGGGTGGAAAACCTGACCAATCAGCTGGCCGATGGCTACCGGAGCTATCGGGACGGGGACCAGAGCCTGGATGTCAAGAGATATGTGGAGGATGAGAACTTCTTCTTTACCATCAAGGACCTGGAGGGAAACACCCTTCTGGCCAGCGACACCCTGGGCGACTACCGGGAGAAAACCTCCTGGTCCATGCAGGTGGGGGGCACGGTCCAATGGAGTCATATTGACCAGTATTACGACTCCTATGAGGCCCGGGACCTTGCCTTGGACCAGTTGGGCAGCACATATGAGGAGCTTCAAAATGTGTCTTTGGTAGAAGATGAGGAAGGATACCGCCTCACCGCGGATGTTGCCCGCACGGTGGGCAAAGAGACGGTGGTTTTGACGGGCTTTCTCCGGTCGGAGCTCTCCCCCACCGGACAGGTCTATCAGGGCATCCAATACGCGGAGAATATGGGCTTCTACCGGTATGAATTTTTGGCGGGGGCCATCCTGGGCCTGGTGCTGGGCCTGCTCAGCTTGGGATTCCTGCTCTGGTCGGCGGGGCTGCGCCAGGAGGGCTCGGAGGAGGTTTCCCTCCGCTGGATGGACCGGGCCATCCCCACGGACCTGCTGATCGCGGCGGGGGCGGCAGTTCTGCTGTTTGGGCTTCTGCCGGTGGTCTGCTCCAGCGGCTGGGGCACCTCCCTGGTGGCCTTTGGGCCCACGGTACTGACCATGGTGCTGATGGGGGTTGTGCTGGCCATGGCCCTCTCCCTGGTCCGCCGGCGGCGAGGGGGAATTGGGAGGGAGAACCTGTTCTTCCCCCGCCTGATCCGGCCGGTCCGCCGCTGGGGCAAGGCCTTGGGGCGGCGGACGGGGGAGCTGCTGGGAAAGCTGCCCCTGTTCTGGGCCGCCGGTCTGGGCTTCCTCCTGCTGTGCTTCCTGGAGGGCCTGTGCCTGATGGGCTGCTATTACGGCGGCGGCTGGGTGGTGCTCTGGCTGCTGCTGAAGGTGCTGGAGGGGGGACTGGTGCTCTTCGTGGTCCTCTCCATGCGGACCCTCCAGGCGGGGGGCCGCCAGCTGGCCGCCGGCCATCTGGACTACAAAGTGTCCACAGAGCACCTGCGGGGGCCCTTCCGGGAGCACGGGGAAAACCTGAACAACATCCGCCAGGGCATCCAGCACGCGGTGGAGGAGCAGATGAAGTCGGAGCGGATGAAGACCGAGCTCATCACCAACGTCTCCCACGACATCAAAACCCCCCTGACCTCCATCGTCAGCTATGTGGACCTGCTGAAAAAGCAGGCGATGCCCAACGACCAGGCCCGGGAATACCTGGAGGTTCTGGACCGCCAGTCCGCCCGGCTGAAAAAGCTCACCGAGGACCTGGTGGAGGCCTCCAAAGCCTCCACGGGGAACCTGACGGTGGACTTCCAGCGCACCGATGTCAATGTCCTGCTCACCCAGAGCGCCGGGGAATACCAGGAAAAATTGGCGGCCAAGGGGATGGACCTGATCCTCACCCCCGCCCCGGAGAACCCGGCCATTTCCGCCGACGGGCGGCTGCTGTGGCGGGTGTTTGAGAACCTGCTGAGCAACATTCACAAGTACGCCCAGCCGGGGACCCGGGTCTACCTCACCTGTGAGGCGGGAGAGAACCAGGTGACCATCACCTTCCGCAACATCTCCGCCACCCCGCTGAATATCTCCGCCGACGAGCTGATGGAGCGGTTTGTCCGGGGGGATGCGTCCCGGAACACCGAGGGCAGCGGCCTGGGCCTGTCCATCGCCCGGAGCCTGACCCAGCTGCAGCACGGGACCTTCTCCCTGACCATCGACGGGGACCTGTTCAAGGCGGCCCTCACCTTCCCCCGCATCCCCTGAACAAGTACGGCAAAAGCAGCTGTTCAAGAGAGAATCGCCGTGGTTGGAAACAACCACGGCGATTTGATTTGCCCGGGGCCGCCCTGTGGCCCCGGGGACAGAAACCATGGGAAAGGGAGAAAACTTTCCTATGTTTTGCCTTGACGGGGGCCGGGATCACAGGCTATACTGAAAGGACTTCCCGTGGGCCCGCCGCCGGGCGCCCCTTTTTGTCAGGAAGTTCCGGGAAAGTTTCCCCCACGCCAGGGTATCCTTTGGGTATGCGACCGTGGGAAAGAGGGGGATTCTGTGGATTGGAAAAAACGGCGGCGTATTTTGTGGGGCGCCTGGGCTCTGGCCCTTGGTCTGGCGGTGTCCGCGTGGTTTGTCTCTTTGCCGGACGTGCCGGCCCTGCCGGCCGGACAGACGGCGGCGGCTCTGCCGCCCAAGGGATATCTGGCCCTGACCTTTGACGACGGCCCCTGGCCCAAGACCACGGAGGCCCTGCTGGACGGCCTGGCCCAGCGGGGGGTCAAGGCCACCTTTTTCCTGGTGGGAGAGCAGGTGGCCGACCACCAGGACACCGTCCGCCGGATGGCGGATGAGGGCCATCAGATTGGCCTGCACACCTGGCACCATGTGTCCCTGCAGGGGATGACCCGGGAGGAGATTGCGGCCCAGCTGGGCAAAACCCAGCAGACCATCCAGGCGGTGGTGGGCCCGGAGGAGCTGATGCTCCGGCCGCCCTACGGCTTTGTGGATGAGACCCTGAAGCAATGGGCCAAGACGCCCATTGTCTGCTGGTCGGTGGACACCGAGGACTGGAAGGACCAGAATGTGGAGCGGATTGTCCAGACCGTTACCCAGCAGGCGGAGGACGGAGACATCATCCTGATGCACGATATTTTTGAGACCTCTGTCACAGCGGCCCTGGCCTGTGTGGACCGGCTGATGGCCCAGGGGTACTATTTTGTCACGGTGGAGGAACTGTTTGCCCTGCGGGGGGAGGTTCCCCAGGAGGGCGGGGTCTATCTCAGTCTGCCCCCCAAGACCTGATTCCATCCGTGTAAGCTCTGGAAGGAGGAGATGGCAGATGAAAAAGATCATTGGGGTTGCCCTCATCCTGGTGGTGGTTCTGTTCGCCCTGCCCTTTGTGGTGCGGCAGGCCCAGGACACCGGCCAGGACCCCCAGCCCACGGCCCAGGAGGAGGCTGCCCTCCCCGACAGCGGCCACACCCTCCGGGTGAAGGGGAGCGATGGTCAGGTGACGGAGATGGACTTAAACCAGTACTTATGGGGGGTTGTGGCGGCGGAGATGCCCGCCTCCTTCTCCCAGGAGGCCCTGAAGGCCCAGGCGGTGGCCGCCCGTACCTATGCCCTGAACAAGGGCCCTTCCTTCAACCATCCCGACGCGGATCTGTGCACCGACTATGCCTGCTGCCAGGCCTGGATTGCCCGGGACAAGGCCCAGGGCAACTGGGGGGACAAGGCGGCGGAGTACACCAATAAAATCACCACCGCCGTGGCGGAGACGGGCAACCAGGTCATTCTCTACCAGGGGCAGCTCATCGACGCGGTCTTCCACTCCTCCTCCAGCGCGGCCACCCAGGACGCGGTGGAGGTCTGGGGCAACAGCGTGCCCTATCTCCAGAGTGTGGACTCCCCCGAGGGGGAGGGCGTGCCCAACTATGAGAGCCAAGTGACCCTCACCACCCAGGAATTCAAGGACGCCTTCCTGAAAGCCCAGCCCACGGCCAGCCTGGAGGGCGACCCCGCCAGCTGGGTGGGGACCATCGAGCGCACCCAGAGCGGGAGCGTCCACGCCATCACCATCGGCGGGGTGACCGTCTCCGGGGCCCAGGCCCGGCAGATCTTCTCCCTGCGCTCGGCGTCCTTTGACGTGTCTCTGTCCGGGGATACCTTTACCTTTTCCGTCACCGGCTTTGGCCACGGCGTGGGGATGAGCCAGTACGGCGCCGACGCCATGGCCGAGGAGGGGAAGGGCTATGTGGAGATTCTCCAGCACTACTACACCGGCGTGACGGTGGAGGAGTGCCCGGCGGAGTATCTCCCCCAATAGAGCCAAACCAGGCGCCCGGCCGCGGGGATTCCCTGCGGCCGGGCTTTTTTGTGGGAAAAGGGTTGCGCTTTGGGTCGAATCGGGTGTAAGATAGCATCCATTAAAACCTTCCGGGGCGGTGTCTCGGGAGAGATGTGGAGAAGGAGGCCCCTTATGATTCGTGTCTTGTTGTGGGATGTGGATAACACCCTGCTGGACTTCCCGGCGGCGGAGCGCCGGGCCCTGCAGGAGACCTTCGCCCAGTTCCGCCTGGGCCCCTGCCCCGAGGATCGGGTGGAACGGTACGCCGCCCTGAACGCCAGCTACTGGCGCCGGCTGGAGCGGGGAGAGATTACCAAAGCCCAGCTGCTTCCCGGCCGGTTTCAGGAGTTTTTCCAGCGGGAGGGCATTGCCTGCACCGACTACGACCAGGTCAACGCCGCCTACCAGTGTCACCTGGGGGACACGGTGGTCTTCCTGGACCAGAGCTATGACCTGGTGCGGGACCTGCGGGGCCGGGTCAAGCAGTACGCGGTTACCAACGGCACCCGCACAGCCCAGGAGCGGAAGCTGGCCCGCTCCGGCCTGGGGGACCTCTTTGACGGGGTGTTTATCTCGGAGGTGGTGGGGGCGGAGAAGCCCAGCCTGGACTTTTTCCGCCCGGTGCTGGAGGCCATCGGCCCCTATGACCGGGAGGAACTGCTCCTCATCGGGGACTCCCTGACCAGCGACATGGAGGGCGGCAGCCGGGCGGGTATCCCCTGCTGCTGGTACAACCCCAAGGGCCTGCCCCGCCCGGACCGCCCTGTGATCCGGTATGAGGTCCGCAATTTGAACCAGGTGCGGGAGATTGTGGCGGGGAAATGCTGAGGAACAGGGAATGGGGGCTCTGTTATCATGTAAAACAACCGGATGCGCTACAAGAGTAGCGCATCCGGTTGTTTTGAAAGAAGTTTTTAATAGAGAACTCGGAAAGAACCAGACCCGGGCTTGTCATAGGTACTAACGCGGGCAGAATAATACTGACCCTTGTCAGGGAAAATATGGCACTCACCATGGACAGGGACCCGTAGTTTGTTCTTTAGCTCGACACCATTTGCATTGGCAATTCCTATGTTGCATGTTGCCCCGGGAAGAGAGTCAACAATCACAGCGAATGTTTCGACTGTGGTAGACCGAAGCTTAATCATTACCGGTGTGGGGCGGGAAGCGTTATACTTAGGAATGTAGTAATTTGGAATTTTTGCAACGGACGGTGCAATGGCCTTTGTCAATGCCAGTGGCTGGGAGATGGAGAAAGAGGGGGTTTCAAGGATGGAATTCTCAAGCGTGGGGAGATCCCACCCTGGGAACAGATCAGAGAAGAGAGGATCATGTTCGATTGAACCATCTGGATAGACAGTGTAGTCATTGGGATCTGTGGTCCAAGACTGACTATGGATGATAAGATCCCTGGCGGCTAAGATATCATGCTGTAAGGATTCTGGAGCTGAATAGAGGTCCATATAGGCATATGGGGCAGCTGCGGACAATTCCGGAGAAGAGAGGATTTCTTCCTGTACTTTATAGGGCGCTTTGCTAAAGTTTTCTTGGGCTTGGGGACTCATGCCGAGGGAATTCTCAGAGGATGGTGTGGCGGCAAAAGCGATAGAGCAAGAGGCGAGTGTGCAAATTATCAGGACAGCTGCAAATGAATTTTTCAGAAAACGCATGATTACCTCCAAATTTAGACATTGTTGATAGGGAAATGGGGAAAATAGGATAATCCTTTCCTTTCATGCAAAATTTTCTTCATAGAACCATCACCCCCCTTCGTAAAACGTGTGCGATAGAGCTGCTTACTTAACTCGCTCCCAGGGAAACCCTTGTTCCACCAATTACCAGTGCCGTAATATCAGAGGGGGAGATCAGAGGGTGGAACTGAAAGTACGAGTAGTATTGCGGATTCTCCTGGCCGCTGGCGGATAGCCTGCCGGTGGTGTACTGACCGTTGGAGGCATCCAGGGGCAACGTGCTTCCGTTTTGAAGAACCAGGGAGACCGGCCAATCAGAGGCCGGCGCACCGGTGCTGATGACCACGCAGGAGAAGGGGGATAGGGAAATGCTCTCAATGTTGCCGCTCCCATCCGGCAGGGGAAGGGCTGGCGGGGTTACTGTAATGCTTGGATCAATATGAGTCAGATGCCAAGTCAGGTGCCAGGTGCCCTCAGCGATGGGGATAAACTGAGGAGAAGAAGAGAACTCCCAATATCCAAGGCGCGTAAGACGAAGGTGGACTGTCCCCGAAGACATTGTGCCAACCGGCGTGTAGGCGTAAGCCACGGCGGTTATTTTATGAGGCGTTACTTCTACAATATCGTTGCCAAAGATACTGCTGCCAAGTGGCGCTTGCAAGGGGAGAGAAGACAGGTCCAGGAACCCCTCCATATGCCAATTTTTTTCGGGGTCTAAAGCGATTGACTCCGGTGTTGTCACCTCATAGAGGACATAAAGCCCGGAACTGTTTGCCAGGGTCTGGCGAATCGTGACGGAGATTCCTTGGTCGGAAACGGTGGTTACGGGGTTCTCAATGGCGCTTTCCAAAAGGGCGCTTTCCCCGCTCTGAAGATGGAAATAGGCGGCCAGCTTCTCATGGAGCCCCAGATTCACCGCCAGCGCCGTCCCCGCCACCGCCAGGCACACCAGAACAGCGGCCAAAACCACGGGGTAACGGCCCAGCCGGCGCCGTTTGGCCGGCCGGCGGGTCTGGAGCTCACGCCAGCCCGCGTCGGGGTCAAAGGCTGCCCCGCCCGTTTGCCGGTCCAGCTGGTCCAGAATGGCCCGGATGGCGTTTGGGTCCGGAGTCTCCCGGGCCATTTCCTCTTCTAAGGCTTGGATGAATGCCTCCTCCTGGGCTTGGAAAAGAATATCATGTTTTTTCAACAGGGTTCCCTCCTTCCGAAAGGGTTAAGTAATGTTTGCACCGCTGCCGGGCCCGGTAGAGCCAGGTGCCGCAGGTGGCCGGGGGAATGCCCAGACGCCGGCTGATTTCCTCGTAGGTCAGGCCCTCCTCGTAGGCCATTTTCAGCAGTTGGCGGTCCCGTTCCGGCAGCTGTCGGGGAAGAATCTCGTCCAGGGTGCCGCCGGTGGCGGGGAGCGGGGCAGGCAGCCAATCCGGGTCGGCCTGCCCGGCCTCGTATTTGGCCCGGACCGCCTGGCGAGAAAAGGCGTGCCCCAGCTTGTACTGAAGGGTTTTCCAAAGCCACCCGGCAGGGTTGGGGTGGTGCTTGACCTGGGCCTGCTTGTCCAGCAGGGTCAAAAAGACCTCCTGGGTCAGGTCGTAGGCCAGCTCCGGGTCCTGGAGCCGGTACCTTGCCGCCCGGTACAGGTCCGGGGCGTGGGTCAGATACAGCTGACGGACCCAGTCCTCATGTTCTCTGGGCAAGAGATCACCTCCTTTGGGTTCGGGTACCCGTTCACTGTTACTATCCCGTGAGGAAGGGAATTTCTTTCAGAAAAAGAAAAAATAAAAGGAAAATGGTAGAGAGAACGAAAAAAAGGACGTGCCGCAGCGGAACACGTCCTTTTTTCCATGGGGCAAAGCCACGTCAAACAGTCCAAACACCCCCGCCCCACCGGCATACGCCGGCGGGGCGGGGGTGTTTGGGGGTTAGAGAGAGAAAAAGTAGGAGGCTTCACTTTGCCTTCTATATAAATAACGTTTCAGAGAGCCGTTTTGTGACAAATTTTTCAGAAAAATTTTCGATTTGGAGGAAGTTACAAAAGAACAGAGGATAAGTTGGTGGATTTTACAAAAAACCGGCGGTCTGGCTCAACCAGACCGCCGGAGAAACAACTATCAGCACAGCTTCGCGCCGGCGGGGATTCCGTCGTCCAGCATCAGCAGATGCAGGACCTCTTCCCCATTTTCCTTGTGGACCGCGGACAGGAGCATGCCCTGACTCTCCTGCCCCATCATCTTCCGGGGGGGCAGGTTCACGATGGCCACCAGGGTCTTGCCCACCAGGTCCTCCGGCTTGTAGTACATGGCGATGCCGGAGAGGATCTGCCGGTCGGTGCCGGAACCGTCGTCCAGGGTGAACTTCAGCAGTTTCTTGGACTTCTTCACCGCCTCGCAGGCCTTCACCTTCACCACCCGGAAATCGGACTGGGCAAAGGTGTCAAAGTCCACCGGGTCCTCCCAGGGCTCCAGCTCCACGGCGGGCTGCTGGGGGGCGGCGGCAGCGGCCTGGATGGCCTCCAGCTCAGCCAGGGCCTTGTCCATGTCCACCCGGGGGAAGAGGCTCTCCCCCTTGGTCACCGCTGCGGTCTCTGCCCGGCTGCCCCACTGGGCGGCAGAGTCCCAGGTGCGGCAGCCGTCACAGGCGCCGATCTGGGCAAAGAGCTTTTCACAGGAGGCGGGGATGAAGGGGGACAGGAGGATGCCGCAGATGCGGGTGGCCTCCAGGAGGTTGTACAGCACGTGGGCCAGGCGGGCGCCGTTGGCCGCCATGTCCTTGGCCAGGGCCCAGGGCATGGACTCGTCGATGTACTTGTTGGCCCGCTGGATGACCTTAAAGACCTCCTCCAGGGCTTTGTGAGGGGCACAGGCCTCCATGGCCTCCTCATAGCGGCCCCGCAGGCCGGCGGCCAGGGTGATGAGCTCGGTGTCATAGGCCTCGGGGGCGTCCCAGGCTTTGCAGCCGGCGGGCAGAGTGCCGCCGAAGTACTTCTGCACCATGGCGGTGGTCCGGCTGACCAGGTTGCCCAGGTCGTTGGCCAGGTCCACGTTGATGGTGTTGATGAGCAGTTCATTGGAGAAGTTCCCGTCGGAACCGAAGGGGAAGGTCCGCATCAGGAAGAACCGCAGGGAATCCACCCCGAACTTCTCCGCCAGCACATAGGGGTCCACCACATTGCCCTTGGACTTGGACATCTTGCCCCCGTCCAGCAGGAGCCACCCGTGGCCAAAGACGTGCTTGGGCAGGGGCATCTCCATGCTCATGAGCATAGCTGGCCAGATGATGGAGTGGAAGCGGACGATCTCCTTGCCCACAAAGTGATAGTCCGCGGGCCAGTAGCGGTCGTAGTCGTCGTACTTGTCGTTGTACAGCCCCAGGGCGGTGGTGTAGTTGAACAGGGCGTCCACCCACACATAGACCACGTGGCCGGGGTCAAAATCCACCGGCACCCCCCAGGAAAAGGAGGTCCGGGAGACGCACAGGTCCTCCAGGCCGGGCTTGATGAAGTTGTTTACCATCTCGTGGACCCGGGAACGGGGCTGGAGGAAGTCGGTGTTTTCCAGAAGGTCCTGGACGGGCTGGGCATATTTGGACAGGCGGAAGAAGTAGGCCTCCTCCTCTGCGTCCTGAACCTCCCGGCCGCAGTCGGGGCACTTGCCGTCCACCAGCTGGCTCTCGGTCCAGAAGGACTCGCAGGGCTTGCAGTACTTGCCCACGTACTTGCCCTTGTAGATGTCCCCTTTTTCATACATCTTTTTGAAAATTTTCTGGATGGCGGCCACATGGTAGTCGTCGGTGGTGCGGATGAACCGGTCATTGGAGATGTTCATGAGCCGCCACAGGTCCAGCACGCCCTTCTCCCCGGTGACGATGTTGTCCACAAACTGCTGGGGGGTGACGCCGGCCTGGCTGGCCTTGTCCTCAATCTTCTGGCCATGCTCGTCCGTGCCTGTGAGGAACATGACGTCGTAGCCCTGGAGACGCTTGTACCGCGCCATGGCGTCAGTGGCCACGGTGCAGTAGGTGTGGCCGATGTGGAGCTTGTCCGAGGGATAGTAGATGGGGGTGGTAATATAAAACTTTTTCTTCTGATCTCTTTCCATATTGGGTGAACCTCCATACGCCCAGGGAGGGCGTGTTGTTTTCCTTGGTGTCACTGGGGCTGATCCGGGGTATGGCCGTCCGTGCCGGCGGGGGGCTGGCCGCCCTGGGTCCCCATGGGGGCGCAGCCCGGGCAGCCGGCGCAGTTGGGGGCGCAGGCCGGCGGGGCCTCTGGCTTGGCGTCGTTTCTGGCCAGGGCGGCGGCCATGGACAGCAGGTAGAACATCATGCCCAGATAGAGGGCGGTGTCCGCCAGGGGCAAACCGTCGGCCAGGGCCATGATATTAAAGGCGCCGGCGGCCAGGCACACCGTCAGGGTGAGGGTCACCCGGGCCTTGCCGAAGGCGAAGCCACCCACCAGGAAACAGGCGATCATGGACAGCAGGGCCCCCAGCATGGGGATCAGGTACTGACCCAGCACGGGCTCCTCCGCCCAGCTCTGGTAGTAGTTGGCCATGATCCACAGGCAGCAGGCAAAGCCGGGGACCACGGCCCAGGCGGTGAGAATGGGGGCGCCCCGGCGCATTTTCTGGGCGACAAAGTAGATGCCGGCGGCGGCCAGCAGGCTGAGAACCCCCAGCCCGGCCCAGGCAATGCTCATCGTCCGCTGTCCCAGCAGGGTACGGGGGCTGCCGGCCCAGGCGGCCAGGGCCAAAAAGCCGCCGATGGCCAGGAGAACCGCCCCGGCCAGGGCGCCGGAGAGCAGAGGGGTGGTGTCCGGCGAGAAAGCGCCGGTGTAGCACTGGTCGAACTTGCGGTGCTTGCCCCGGCTCAGAACCAGCAGCGCGGCCGCCACCGCCGCCGAGACAAGGACCATGGCCCACAGACTGGGGGCGCCGGAGATGGGCAGGCCGGTGCCCGCCTCAAACCCATGGGCCAGATAAACCCGCCGAACCAACAGACCGACCAGGCCGCCGGCCACGGCCACGCCGGGCAGGATGACAGATTTCCGCATGAAAAAGGACTCCCTTCGGTGAAACGGCGGGAGGGAACCCACTCCCGCGCATAGCTTCTTTTCATCTTACCACATTCCACCGGAAAACGCACGGGGATTTTGAGGTTTCGGGGAATTTTTTTGAAGGGGGAGGGGCCGGAGAGGTTGACGAGACAAAAAATTTGAAAAAAGTTTTCGGTTGGCGCAAAAATTTGCTGTCGGTGCGACATGGAAGGAGTAGAGGGGAAAATTTCCCCGGGATTGGAGGTGGTGAGAAAGTACTTACGTAAATTTAGGTTATATCCAGGAGAAATAAAAATGAAGAAATTTTGTGTTTTGTTCGTCGGAATAGTCATCCTTGCGATTGCTGGAATCTCTGCGTATGGTACAGAAGAAAAACCGGTAGAATCTGAACTTGGAAGCTATTATGAGAAGGCCGTAGACCAAGAGAACTCTGAAACGGATGTTGTGATGGCTGTCTACAAAGAAAAAACGGTGATGAAATCTGTCGTAGAATATCAAAGGAAGGCGCAAGAAGCCTTGGCCGGAAAGCCAGAGGGGACAGGGAGCAGTGATCGAGAGATCGTGGATGATATCTTAAAGAATGTCATCTTACAGGAAGAGGCGGAACAGAGGGGGCTGATGCCAACCGAAGAAGAAGTGGAGCAGTACCTTCAAGAGACCGTCTATGCGGCGTATGCCATGCCAGAGGGGAAGGAAGGGATCGATGCCTATTGTGCCAGCGCGGGGATAACCTACGAAGAATATGTGGAAAATTTGCGCGATCAAGCGCCCAGAGTGTTGGCAAAGGGGAAACTGAAAGAGGCGATTGCGGAGGAATACTGTCAATCCCATGGTCTCACCTATGACCGGCTTAATACGCCTCAGGAGGCACTGGATGCGGTGGAGGAATATATGAGCAATCTTCTGGAACTCCACAAGGAAGAGATTACTTATTATATTTCATAAGTGTCCGCAGGACACAAGGAGAAAAAATTTTTTCAATGGGGTGTCACAAAGTATGGGTTCCTTTCGTTCTTGAGAATAGAAAGGTACGTTCTACACGAAGGGAAGCGCCCCAGAGAAAGAGACTTTTTTGTTGATTCTTCAGTGCGATGAAGGTATGATGAGCATGAAAGGAAAGAATCGACGCAAGCGGAGAAGAAAGGAGGGGATAGGATGCATTGGATCATCCGGTTGGGCCTTTCTATCGCGTTCTTTGGCGCAATAGTCTATGCGGATCGAAGGGAACGGCGGCTGCTTCTCTTTCTCCTGTTTGGTGCGGTGCTTGCCCTGTGGCTTTTTGGCCTGCTGGGGCTGTTTGGCCTTCCGCCGGCCTCTCTGTATCTCTCCGGCGTGGTGGGGATCAGCCTGGGCTTTGTCATTCGCAGTCTGGCCCGTTGGAAAAGAAAGAGAACGCATGGGACAGACGTTTCGTGATTGACCGGTGTGGACTGCGTTTTCAGGGAGGACGTGCTTTATGAAATCAGAAAAGATGACGCCTCTTTTGCAATCTATGTGGCTCCAGGTGCTTTGGATCTTGTGGACCCTTTGGTTTGTCTTGGACCCTGCCTGGGACCTGTTTGCCTCGGGCGTGGAATGGCTGCTCTCCATGGGGGTGCTGGGATGGTTCCTCGGCCTGGTGGCGCTGGCCCTGGCGGTCTCCCTGTTCCGAACCTATGGTCCGGCAGGAGGGATTCTGTCCATAATGGCGACCTTTCTGTTGCTCTGGGGCATTGGGGATGGGCTGCCGGGGGCCCTCCTCCCCAACCCCTATCAGCTGCTGTTTATATTGCAGGATGCCACCTATGACAATTTCGTTTTTTTCCTCCTCTGGCTTCAGGGGTGGGTGGTCTGCCTGGGCTTGATCTGGGTGGGGGCCCGGTGGTTCTGCAAAAAATTTCCCCCGGCGGAAACGTAAAAAGGAGAGCACGGAGATCTTCTCTGTGCTCTCCTTTTTGTGTTTGGCGGCAGCCTGGGAGTGGCGCGGAGGGGAGAGATATGGTATGATAAGCCTGATTTTCAACAAGAAGGAGGCGACGGCCCATGCGGATCTTGGTGGTGGAGGACGAGGCCGACCTGAATCTGCTGCTCTGCAAGGTGCTCACCAAGGCGGGCTACACCGTGGACGGGTGCCTGGACGGCGAGGACGCCCAGGCTCACCTGCTGGGCGCGGCATACGATGGGATTCTGCTGGATGTGATGCTGCCCAAAAAGGACGGATACACCCTGGTGCGGGAACTGCGGGACCAGGGGAACGACACCCCGGTACTCTTTCTCACCGCCCGGGACAGTGTGGCCGACCGGGTCAAGGGGCTGGACCTGGGCGGGGACGACTATCTGGTCAAACCCTTTGACTTTGCCGAGCTGCTGGCCCGTATCCGGGCCATGACCCGCAAGCGGGTGGGCCAGCGCACCAACCGGTTTACCGTGGGGGACCTGACCCTGGACACCGAGCGGCGGCAGGCTGTCCGGGGCGGAGAGGAGATTCCCCTGCTGCCCAAGGAGTTTTCCATTCTGGAGTATCTGGTCCGGAACAAGGAAAAAGTCCTCTCCCGGGAGCAGATTGAGGACCAGATTTGGAACTATGACTACGCTGGCAGCTCCAACAACGTGGATGTCTACCTCAGCCGCCTGCGGAAAAAGATCGACGGGGGGCGGGAGGAAAAACTGATCCACACCGTGCGGGGGATGGGCTGGGCCATCCGGGAGCCTGCGGCCCCGAAAGGAGGGACCCGGTGAGAAAGCGCAGCGTCAAGGTCAAGATTACCCTCTGGTATCTGCTGCTGATGGGTCTGATGGCCGGCCTGATGCTGGTCTTTCTCCGGCTGATCAGCGGTTCTGTGTACACCCAAAGCGCCATGGAGCAGCTGGACCAGACGGTGCGGGAGAACCTGGGGCAGGTGACCCTTGTGGACGGGCGGCCCCAGATGGGGGAGGGGTTCCAGTTCTATGAGAATGGAGTCTATACCCTGGTGTACAGCCAGGACAAAACCCTGCTGGCCGGGCAGGTGCCGGTGGCCTTTACCGCGGCGGAGCCCTTTCACAACGGCTTGACCCGACTGGTAGACACCGACACCGGGCAATACTATGTCCTGGACTTCTGGGTGCCCGCTGGCTGGGAGGAGGGCCTGTGGGTCCGGGGCCTGCTGGAGGTGCCGGCAGGGGCCCAGAGCATGCCCGCCCTGCTGTGGGTGGCCGCGGTGTCCCTCCCCCTGTTCCTTCTGCTGGCCGCAGTGGGGGGGTACTGGATCGCCCGACGGGCCTTCCGGCCCCTGGAACACATCACCGCCACCGCCGACGCCATCAGCCAGGCCTCCGATCTGTCCGCCCGGGTGGCGGTGCCTCCAGGCGGCAACGAGTTCAGCCGGCTGGCTGCCACCTTCAACCAGATGTTTGCCCGGCTGGAGCAGTCCTTCGAGGCCGAGACCCAGTTCACCGCCGACGCCTCCCATGAGCTGCGGACCCCCGTATCCGTGATCAAGAGCGCCTGTGAGTATGGGGAAACCTATGGGGAGACCCTGGAGGAGCAGCGGGAGACCCTGGCCATGATCCACCGGCAAGCGGACAAGATGTCCCAGCTCATCGACCAGCTCCTCCGGATCACCCGCCTGGACCAGGGGACGGAACTGGCTCGGCGGGAACGGGTGGATCTGGCCGCCCTGGCCCGGGAGGTGTGTGCCGAGGGCCCCTGGCCCCAGGATCGCCTGACCTTGGAGGGAGGGGAGCCTGTCTTTGCCCAGGTAGACCGGGCGCTGATTGCCCGGCTGCTGCAAAATCTCATTGACAATGGGTTCAAATATGGAAAGCCGGGGGGTGGGGTCTGGGTGACCCTTCGCCGCCAGGGCGGGGAGGCACTGCTCACCGTGCGGGACGACGGGATTGGCATTGCCCCGGACCAGCAGGCACGGGTGTGGCAGCGGTTTTACCAGGTGGACCCCGTTCGGGGAGAGAAGAGCGGCGCCGGTCTGGGCCTGTCTATGGTCTGGAAGATTGCCCAGGCCCACGGCGGACACATGAGCCTGGAGAGCGTGCCCGGTCAGGGGAGTTCTTTTACCCTCCACCTTCCAGCGGAGAGATAGGCCGAAAAAAAGAGGGTTTGTCGGGCAAAATTTCATGTTCCTTTCATGTTTCCATGGTAAGATAACGCCAGAATGAAGAAGGAGGTTTTAAGATGAAACGAAAATTGGTATGGATGCTTTGGGTTGCTGCGGTGCTTGGCCTGGTGCTGACAGGCTGCGGCCAGCAGCGTACCCAGGCCAGTTATATTGGGGCGGACGCGGCCAAAGCGATTGCCCTGGACGCCGCCGGCATCGCGGAGGGCGCAGCCACCTTTGCGTCTGCGGACCTGGAGAACCGGAATGGTACAGATTACTATCAGGTAACATTCACCGCCGACGGCAAAAACTATGCCTACGACATTGACGCGGTCACCGGTGTGGTGATCAGCGGCACCCAGAACGGCGGAACCGGCGGTGGTGCGGATGCGTCCGGCACCGAAACCGCAGCGGTGGGGGAGGGGAAGGCCAAGGAGATTGCCCTGAACCACGCCGGCCTGACCGAGGATCAGGTCACCTTTGTCCGGAGCCGCCTGGACTGGGAGGACGGCCGCCAGGTCTACGACGTGGAGTTCTACACCAGCGACTACAAAGAGTATGACTACGAGATTGACGCCACCACGGGAGAGGTGCTCTCTTACGACTATGACGCAGAGGGCTACGCCCCCTCAGCGGATGCCGGGACCCAGACCATCTCTGCGGACCGGGCCAAGGAAATTGCCTTGGCGGAGGTCCCCGGCGCCACGACGAAAGACATCTATGAGTTTGAGGTGGACCGGGACGACGGACGTCTGGAGTATGAAGGGACCATCTATTACAACGGCGTGGAATATGAGTTCAGCATTGACGGGTACAGCGGCGCCATCCGCAGCTGGGAGGTTGACAGCCACCGTTAAAGCCGGGGAGTCCCCCTACCCCGGAATAGAAATCTATGGTAGAAACCGAAAGAATCATTAGGAGGATTGAACTATGAAAAAGCACATGCTTGCAAAACGAATGGGAGCCATCGCCCTGTGTGCGGTGCTTTCCACCGGGCTCCTGTCCGCCACAGCCGCTGCCCAGGGGAAGGATGTCACCGCGTATCTCTCCCCCGATCTGTCCATCGTGGTGGATGGGTCCTACCGGACCTTCTACAACGCGGTTGGCCAGGAAGTCCACCCCATCCTTTATGGGGGCACCACCTACCTGCCCATCCGGGCCATTGGGGAGCTGATGGGTAAAAATGTGAACTGGAGCCAGTCCACGCTGACGGTTTCTCTGGCGGGAGACCGGCCCAATGGCTCAGTGACGGGAACCCCGGATTCTGCAGCCAAGGCACAGACGGTTCAGGCTGCCATCCGGCCGGACATTACCATTCTGGTGGACAATGTCCGTCAGACCTTCGCTGACGCCAACGGCGATACCGTATACCCCCTGCTTTACAGCGGCTCGGTCTATCTGCCGGTGCGGAGCATTGGAGAACTGATGGACAAAGAGGTGAACTGGAACAACGCAACCCGTACCGTTACACTGAGCGGAGGCTCTCTGGTGACCGATGCGGATAGCTTTGAGGACAACAACGGGAACAACAACGGGAACAACAACGGCGGTAATAACGGCAGCAATAACGGTAACAACAACCAGCCCAGCACCCCCACTGGGATGATCACCGCCGAACAGGCCAAGCAAAAAGCGCTGGCCCATGCGGGTCTCCAGAGCAGTCAGGTCTCTTTCGTCCGCGCCCATCTGGACTGGGAAAATGGCCGCCAGGTCTATGATGTAGAGTTCTACACCAAGGATTACAGAGAGTATGACTATGAGATCGACGCCTACACGGGCAAGGTGCTCAGCTTTGACTATGATGCGGAGCATTACAGACCCGGCACTGGCAACGGCAACCAAAATTCCGGCTCCTATATCGGCGAGGCAGAGGCCAAGCGCATTGCCCTGGCTCAGGTGCCTGGCGCGACGGAGAATAATGTCCGCAGAGTGAAACTGGACTGGGATGACGGTCGGGCCGAATATGAGGTGAAGATCGTGGTTGGAATGTTGGAGTATGAGTTTGAAATCAACGCCGTAAATGGTGCCATCCTGTCCCAGGATGTGGATTCCATCTATGACTGATTTCATCCACTGCGATAAGAGGTCTATTCTATGATGATAAAGATTGTAAAGAAAGGGCGAGGCTGGTTTCAGACGTATGAAGAGAATCCCACGGCCACCAACCTGTCTATGGCCGGCGGCGGTGCAAGGTTATTGTCCATCCTGCTTCTGATCGCTGCGATCCCCTGCACGGTGGCTGTGCTGATGGCCGTTGCGCGGGTAAGCATGGTGGGCTCCGTGGGGACGGCGCTGATCTTCCTCATGGATGAGATGGATGATTTGCTCCTTGCTGCTTTCTTCCTCTGGAGCGGCGTGGCGGTCTGCAGATACGCTGCCTGTGTTCTGCAAAGTAAGGCGGCTCTGTATGCCCAGAACAAAGATGAGGAAGCCAAACTGGAACCAACGGAATGACATCACATGACAAAAGCACCTGCGGCGGCAGGTGCTTTTGTTTGGTGCAGAGGCGGCGCCTTTCGGGAGAAGCACATAGAAAACGTCAAAATATTTGTGTATATTATGATATAAATTGTTGATTTTAACGGAACGATTTGATAAATTAAAGAAAGAAGGACGAGAATAACACAGAGGGGATGATATGGCCCACGGGTTCCTTGGACTGCGCACCAATGCTGTGGTTCTTGGTTTGATCCCCTATGCCGATCGAATGGAAAAGGAGGGCGAAGTATGGTTTCCTGGTTTCATCAGACGGAACTGACCACGGTGCTTGACCTGGCGCGGTGCGAGGAATTCCGGCGGCGTCTGGATGCCCACGGCATCCCCTATAAAGTCAAGGTGAAGGATCGCTCCTCCCCGTGGTTCAGCCTGTGGGGCGGACGGGAGCGGACCGGTGTTTTCTTCCAGAACGCCAGCCTGGACAGGCAATACGTGATCTATGTTTCCCGGGAAAATCTTTCCCTGGCCCAAGCGGTGACCGGCTTGGAAGCGAAGCGATAGCCCGGTGCAGTGTGCCTGGCAGAGAAAACGTTTAGATAATATACAACGCAAGGAACAAAAACAATCTTCTTTCCACCGCGGTTGTTCTTCCTGCAATTTTGTGTTATAATATTACAAAAGAAGCCAAGACCGCGTACATTCTTAATATACACCAACGGAAGGACCTGCCCTTGGTCCGGAAAGAAGAGAGAAACCATGCCTTATGACAAAGAGCTGATTGCCCACAAGCTCATCCGGTGGGAGCATTATCTGAACAACTACAAGCTCCCCGCCTGGAAGGAGCTGCCGGACATTGGTCTGTACATGGACCAGGTGATCGCCCTGCTGGGCCAGTACCTGGATTTCATCCCCATGGAGGACTCCAAGGACAAGCCGGTGACCCCCACCACCATCAACAACTATGTCCGGCTGAAGGTGATGCCCGCACCGGAAAAACGGAAGTATTACCGGGTACACATCGCCTTTCTCATTATGATCTTTACCCTCAAGCAGGGCATCAGCATCAACGGGCTGCAGCAGCTGCTCCCCTCCACCGCCGACGAGGAGGAGATCAAGAACTTCTATACCAGCTATGTGGAGCGGCTCCAGGAGGTGGGCAACTTTTACACGGCCCAGACCCGGGCGGCGGTGCAGGATATCCTGGACCCCCAGGTGACCGACGAGGGGGTGGTGGAGAACGTCATCATCCAGAGCATTCTCCAGTCGGGGTTCTCCCGGATCATGGCAGAAAAGCTCCTCCACCTCCAGGACGCCGACCCGGAGCGGGTGCTGGAATTGGAGAAAATCAGCGACGGACGGGGCCGCCACCCCCTGGGACAGCTGCCGGAAAAGGAGGAATGAGCCATGCTCTTTGATACCCATGCCCATTACTACGCCGAGGCCTTTGACCCGGACCGGGACGCGGTTCTCTCCGCCCTCCCCGCGGCCGGGGTGGGGCTGGTCCTGTGCCCGGGGTGCGACCTGGACACCTCCCGCCAGTCCATCCAGCTGGCGGAGGCCTACCCCCATGTCTACGCCGCCGCCGGGGTCCACCCGGAGGACGCCCTGGGGCTGCCGGTGGACTGGCTGGACCAGGTGGCGGAGATGACCCGCCACCCCAAGGTGAAGGCCATTGGGGAGATCGGCCTGGACTACTATTGGAAGGAGGTCCCCCGGGACCTGCAAAAGGAGGTCTTCCGGGCCCAGCTCCAGCTGGCCAAGGTCCTGGACCTGCCCGTCATCGTCCACGACCGGGAGGCCCACGCCGACTGCCTGGCCATAGTGCGGGAATTCCCCGGGGTCCGTGGGGTCTTTCACTGCTACTCCGGCAGCGCCGAGGACGCCAAAACCCTGGTGAAGCTGGGCTGGCACCTGTCCTTCACCGGGACCATCACCTTCAAAAACGCCCGGAAGGCCCCGGAGGTCATCGCGGCGGTGCCTTTGGAGCGGATCATGGTGGAGACCGACGCCCCCTACATGGCCCCCACTCCCTTTCGGGGCAAGCGGTGCGACTCCCGCTATGTCTACCGAATGGCGGAGACCATTGCGGAGATCAAGGGGCTCACCCCGGCGGAAGTGGAGCAGGCCACCACGGAGAATGGCAAGGCGCTCTTTGCCATTCCATAACAGGCGGACCGAGCGGTCCGGAGGATTTTTGGGGAGGTGTTTTTCGTGCAAGGGGATATTGTGACCTATGACTACTTCGGCGGACTCTATATTAACATGACCAACCGCTGTGACTGTCACTGCGTGTTCTGCATCCGGGACCAGGAGGCCTCCGCCCTGGGGGGCCTGTGGCTCCAGGAGGAACCGGCCAAGGAGGCTGTCTTGGCCGAGATTCTGGCCCAGGACCTGGGCCAATATACCGAGATCGTCTTCTGCGGCTATGGGGAGCCCACCTGCCGGGCGGACGATCTGTTTTGGCTCTGCGACCAGCTCCGGGCCGCCGGACGGGCCGACCTGCCTCCCATCCGCCTGAACACCAACGGCCACGGCAGCCTCATCAACCACCGGGACATCACCCCGGAACTGAAAGGCCGCCTGGACGCGGTTTCCGTCTCCCTCAACGGGTCGAACCGGGAGGAGTATCTCCGCCTCACCCGTCCCGGCGCCGGGGAGAAGGGCTGGCAGGCCATGCTGGATTTTGTCCGCCAGGCGGTCCAGTACGTGCCCAAGGTGATGGTCTCCATCGTGGACTATGACAAATCCCCCCAGGAGATGGAAGCCTGCCGGCGCCTGGCGGAGGAGCTGGGCGCGACGTTCCGGGTGCGGCCCTTTGCAGGGTAACCGGGAGGAGATCGCCTTTTTTCCTCTTTTGTTGCAGCGGCAGCATCTCTTTTCCGGGGATTCCAATATACTATGGGGAGAGAACACCCCCGCAAGGGGAGGATGGGAGGCGATGGGCCATGAAAAAGCCCAAAATTCGACTGACCTTGGTGGACCAGAAGGGGACCATGGGGTGCCACAGAGGGCACCGGATCGGGGACACCTTTGACTTTGACACAGAGCGGGGCAGACTCTGCCCCATGGCCATGCACGTGGCCTTTCCCTATGTGGATATCCTGCGCTACGGCGGCACCCTGCCCGCCCGGCCTGACGGGTCTTTTCAGTTCTGCTGCCCGGATGTGGATGTGATCAACGTGTTTCGGATTGATGTGGAGAAGGAAGAGGCCGAAACGAAGGACTTGCCAAGGGAAGAAAAATAGGGTAAAATGAATTGGAAAAAAGGGGTTGACAGCCTATGAGCGCGAGCAATATACTCACGGCAGGCAGGCAGGCAGGCAGGCAGGCAGGCAGGCAGGCAGGCAGGCAGGCAGGCAGGGTAATTCCTGCCTTTTAGTGCTGTCTAAAACCGCATATTACCAGACAAAAAACGTCCGCCGCGACACAGAGAAACTGTGTTGCGGTGGGCGTTTTTTGCGTGTGTCTCAGCGTTTGTTTGGGGCAAAATGCGGCGCTGCCGCAGAAAAGGAGGAAGGTTATCCATGAAAGGAAAACGAATCTGGAGCGGTCTGCTGGCACTGGTGTTCTGCCTGGGGCTGCTGCCCGCCACTGCCCTGGCGGCAGGGAATTTTACCGTGACAAAATTAGATGGAGAAACAGTCGCAGGAAGTGAAAATGCCGAGAACTACACCAAAGAGTATACCGTCACTGAGGATGTCACCGTCGCCGGCAGAACGAGAAATGAGCGACTGATTGTAAAAGAAGAGGCTACGATTACACTGAACAATGCTAATATGAGCTTGAATGAGTGCAAAGGAAGCCCCATTGAGATTGCCGAAGGGGCTTCTGCCACACTGATTTTAGAAGGGGAAAACACCTTGTCCGCCTTTGCGGATGGGCCTGGTATTTTGGTGAACCAGGGGGCAACCGTGACAATTCAATCCCAATCTGACGACAACACTGATCGCCTAACTGTTTCCGGGGCAAAGGCCGGTACCTATGTCAGTGCAGAAATGGGCGGTGGCGGTGGTTCTATTACCACAGATGGCTACGCCGGCATCGGCGGCCCCAATTTTGATGAGGCCACAAACTACACCGGCGCCATCAATATTGAGAGTGGAACAATCACCGCCACTGGCTACAGCTACGGCGCTGGCATTGGCGGCGGAAATTTCAGTTCCGGCGGCACCATCAATATCTCCGGCGGTGTGGTCACCGCGCTTAGCGGCGGCACAGACCCCGATGGCTGGGTAGGCGTTCCGGCAGATACAAAAATGGGAGCCGGTATCGGCGGAAGCCAGGGCTGCGGCAGTGGCGATATCAACATCTCCGGCGGCATCGTGAAGGCCTACGGCGGATACGGCTGCCCCGGTATCGGCGGCGCGCCCTGTGATGTGACCATTTCCGGCAATGCAGAGGTCACTGGCTACGGCGGTGACCTGGCGGCAGGTATCGGTGGATATGACAAAGACAAGGGTGAGTCAAACGAGGTCACGATCTCTGACACCGCCACGGTCACCGCCTGCGGCGGCAAAGGGGCTGCCGGCTTGGGGGAAGGCTCCGGCGATTCTGCCGCCCAATTTACCCTGACGATTGCCTCTGGCGCAAATGTGACAGCCTATTCCGACGGGGCAAAAGCCGCCATGACCGGCACACCCACCCCCACCCCCGGCAGCGCCCCCGTTGTCAATATGAAGTTTGATCCCGATTTGACCATCCCTTCTCAAGTGGGGGATATCTCCCTGACCCTGACGGGGACAGAAGCAAGCAACACCAAGACGCTGACCGTGCCCAAGGGATACCGGGCGGCAGCCGCCACTCTCCCCGCCGGAATATACAACGCAAACGCAACCATAGGCCAGGAAATTCCCCTTCTGGGCCTGGAGGGCGCGCCTATCGAGTCCAGCCCAGATTATGCCAAGGTAGTGCTGGTGTCCATTCCCCAAGTCCCCAGCGCCCCGCAGGACCTGGAAGCTGTCTCTGGAGACGGGGAAGTGACCCTCACCTGGAGGGCACCGGAGAAGGCTGGCACCGGTCCGGTCACCGGGTACACGGTCTGTTGGAGTACCACGAAGCCCACCGGTGAAAATCCGACTTCTGGGGACACGCTGGAAACCAAGGCTGACGTTACGACAGCCACAGTTACCAATCTGACCAACGGTACCACCTATTATTTCTGGGTCGTGGCGAACAACCACGCCGGTACCGGAGCCGCCAGTGAGACGGCGGCTGCCATCCCGCTGGCGCCCGGCGGAGCCGTACAGGTGGACAGCGCGGACGGGCTCAAAGCGGCGCTGGAGAATGACGCAGTCACTGACATTGAGGTGGTCGGCAGCTTTGCCTACGACGACAGCATTCCCCAAGAGAAAAACATCACCATAAAAAGCAGTATGACCCTGACCTTACAATACAGTTCTGGATTTTATACTCCCTACGGCGCGACAGTCTGTAATTCCAATATCCGGGTGGAACAGGGCGGCACAATTGCCTTTATGGATACTTGTTGGTGGTCCTTCAGCAGCCCCAGCCTCCACAGTTACCTGCTGATGAACGGAGCCTTTACGCTGGAGGAAGGCGCATCTGCTATTGCAAAGAATGACGGGGATTCAAGAAACACGAAGCCCGGCTATATCCTCTTCCGTGGAGATTTTACAAACAACGGCAGCTTTGTCAATGAGGCTACAACCGGTACGAAAGTTTATTTGAACTACGGTACTGCGCCGGGAGTTTTTACAGATAACCAGACCACCGGATTTTCTCCCAAATACAACCTATGTATCAGCACTCCCAGTTCAATAGAGTCCCCAAAATCAAACGATGATCTTGCCAATCTGGCAATCCCCTTGACCGGTATCGAGGGAGGTGCTTATGTAGGCGGACAGCTAAAGGCCGTGGTGGATGGCTTTGGTTCAGTGGAACAGGGCGGTCCTTTCTCCGTCATCTGGAACGACACCGGCGCAGCTACTAACGAGCCGTACACCGTCCAAGAGACCGATAAGGGCCAACAAGTTACCGCGGCGTTGGATGGAAATGGGGAACTGGGGCAAGACTATGGTTATTTCCTTGTCTCGGAGACAGAAAATGGTCCTATGGCTTACCAGATTTTTAAGTTTAGTACTACATCTGTAAGCGAACAGATTGCCGATTTCGCGGTCAAATTAGATGTGAACGGCGGTGACACGTTGGAGGAATCTGTCTTGATCCCCAACGCGGAGGGCAAACTGTCCGTCCTTCCTACCCCCACCCGCAGCAACCACACGTTTGATGGCTGGTTCACTGCGGCCACCGGCGGCGAGAAGGTCACAACCGATACCGTGTTTACCCAGGACACCACCATTTATGCCCACTGGACCGCAGTGTCCTCCGGCGGCTCCTCCCGCCCCACCTATCCGCCCACTGTGACAGACACCGCCGGCGGCGACACCTCCGTGGCCCCTGCCCGCCCCCACAAGGGCGACACCGTGACCATCACCCCCAAGCCCGACCAGGGGAACGAGGTGGACAGCGTCACCGTCACGGACCGCAACGGCGATCCAGTCAAGGTCACGGACAAGGGGGACGGAACGTATACCTTCACCCAGCCCACAGGCAAGGTGACGATCTCTGTTACCTTCCGGGACAAGGAAATCCCCGGCCTGCCGTTCGTGGATGTTGCGCCTGACGCGTGGTATTTCGACGCGGTGAGATATGCCTATGAAAATAGTCTCATGGTGGGGACATCGCCTAACGCGTTCTCTCCCAACGGCATGACGACCCGGGCCCAGATCGTGACCATCCTGTGGCGGCTGGTGGACAGCCCGGCGGGGGAGGCCCCAGTGGACTTTGCGGATGTGGACCCCGCCGCCTGGTACGGCGAGGCGGTTCGCTGGGCGGCCGGCCAGGGCATCGTGGGCGGCTACGGCAACGGGAACTTTGGTCCCAATGACCCTGTCACCCGGGAGCAGCTGGCGGCGATCCTCTATCGGTTTGCCCAGCACATGGGCTATGACACCGAGGGACAGGCCGACCTGTCCGGGTTCACCGACCTGGCACAGGTGAGCACCTACGCCCGGGAGGCCATGGCATGGTGTGTGGATGCCGGTCTTCTCTCCGGCACCTCTCCCACCACCCTCTCCCCCCGCGGCCAGGCGACCCGGGCCCAAACAGCGGCTGTACTGATGCGTTTGTGCCAAGGGTACGGCATGTAAGTACGCGGCCAGATCAAGGCGTAAAAAAAGACATCTGCTTAGGCAGATGTCTTTTTTTGCAAGCATAGGCTGCAAGCAAACTTTTTTCAAATCAGCAAAATGTACAAAACGGCGGTGAGTTCACATGGGACTCACCGCCGTTGGAGCAGGTAAAGGGAGTCGAACCCTCCTATCAAGCTTGGGAAGCTTGCGTTCTACCGATGAACTATACCTGCGTTGAAAGCTCCCTTAGTATAGCACGACCAGGAAAAAAATGCAAGAGAAAAGTTTCGGCCTTTTTTGCGCTGCGGGCCCGAAGGAACACCTGGCAGCCCGGCGCAATAGAATGGAATACCAGGCGCCGGAGACTCTTGGTTTACGGCAGCGCTGGCCACGGGTGTTTTGTTTGCCCTATTTGTGACGAATCGGAGGGGCCCGTCATAGTATGGGGAGGCAAGAGCGCCAGTCTGATGAAGTCAGAGGAGGTAATACCATGAATGAAAGGGTTGTACCCGGGCCCGTGCAGGACAGCTGCGGTATCCGGGAGGCCGTGTGTATCCATACAAAAAAGATCTATGACAGCTGTCGGGACAAAGACTGCATTGAGGACCTGCGGGTGTATCCCACCCGTTCCTCCCAGGCGGTCATTGACCGGGCCCTGAGTGTCCGGGGCGGCCGGGCGGAGCTGCTGCAGGCTTACATCGATGTGGAGCCCGCCAGCTATAACCGGGGATTTTTCAGCGTGGATATCCGGTACTACTATCGGATCACTGCGGAGGCCTTTGTGGGGGGCTCCCGGCCGGCGGAGATCAGCGGGTTGGCGGTCTTCGACAAACGGGTTCTGCTCTTCGGCAGTGAGGGCAACGCGAAGATTTTCACCTCCCGTTACCGCCCTGAGGAGCCCGACTGCCAGGGCCTGGGCCGGAGCAATCTCCCCGAGGCTGTGGTGGAGGCGGTGGACCCCATTGTTTTGAGCTTGAAGCTCATTGATCCCTGCGATTTTGTCTGCCCACCCCCCTGCCCGCCCCCTTGCAATCCCTGCAATCCCTGCCCCCCGCCGCCTCCACCCCCCTGCGGGTGCTGCGCGGAGAACGAGCTGACGGAAATTCCCCCCTGCATCAGCGCCTGCTTCGACTGCGAGCTGGCCTTCGACGGGGGCTGCCGGCGGCTCTATGTGACCCTGGGGCAGTTCTCCATGGTCCGGCTGGAGCGGGATTCCCAGTTGCTCATCCCCATGTACGACTACTGCATGCCCACCCGGGAGTGTGCCGGCGGCGATGAGGATGGGGACGACGATCCCTGCGAGATCTTCCGCCAGATTCGCTTCCCTGTGGGCGAGTTCTTCCCCCCCAGCACCCTGCCGGGGATGGAAGAGGAGGAAAACTGCGGCGGCGGCGCCAGCTGCAGCTGCTGCCGTTAAGCGGGCCGGAAGGCCTTGGAGCGGCGCGGAACAGGCGCAACCGGCTGACCAAACTTTGGTCAGCCGGTTTTTTGTTGGCGGGGGAGGGAAGGACTTAGTGGGCCGGGTTGGTGCAAAACCGCATTAGAACAGCGGCGGTTTGAGCCCGGGTGGCGGTGCCCTGGGGCAGCAGGGTGTCTTGGCTTACCCCGGTGAGAAGCCCGGCTTCTGCGGCCCAGGCCACGGCGTCCCGGGCATAGCCGCTGATCTGGCTGGCGTCCTGATACCCGGAGAGGTCCGTGGTTTGCGTGGTGTCGTATCCCTTATATTGGGCATACCGAAGGAAAAAGACCGCCATCTGTTCCCGGGAAACGGCAGCGTCAGGGGAAAACGTGGTGGGACTGGTGCCCTGGGCGATCCCTGCGGCGTCGGCCCAGCCGACCGCCTCGCGGTACCAAGCGGTGTCGGCCACATCCGCATAGGAGAGGCCGGTGTCTGCGGCAGGGCACCCCTCCAGCCGCCAGAGAAGGGTGACTGCCTGGGCCCGGGTGGTGACCGCCTGGGGGGCAAACCGGTCTTGAGAGACCCCGGCCATGAGCTGGTGGGTGAGGACATAGTCTATGGCCTCGTGATACCACTGGGTGGGGTCCAAATCAGAGAAAACCCGGGCGGGGCAGGTGTCCCCACCGTCACAGGGGAGGGGGGAAAAGGTGACGGTGATGGTCACCCGGCCGCTGGGCTGAGAGAAGGTGTAGGTGCCGTTCCCGTGGTCGGTCACCGGAAGGGCGGTGCCGTCCCGCTGGGTGACTGTCACTTGTTCCACCTGGTAGCCCTGGTCGGGGACGGGGGTAATGGTTACGGTGTCGCCCCGTTTGGGCCGGGTGGGAGAGACGGAGAGGGCACCGTGTATAGGCTCTGTCAGAATCGGGGGATACCGGGTGGGGCCGGAGGAGGCGGGCCGGCTCACCGTGACGGTGCAGGCGGCGGAGGCCTCCCCTGCCCTGGCGGTGATGGTGGCGGTTCCCGGCCCGACCGCGGTGACCAGACCGGCCTGGTCCACCACGGCAACCGTCTGGTCGCTGGAGGTCCAAGTGACGCGCGGCTCGGTGGCATCCGCCGGGAGAACAGAGGCCTGAAGGGCTGCGGTGCCGCCTGTGGTGAGGGAGAGCGCGCTCTGATCCAGGATTACCTGTTCCACAGGGATGGTGGTGACGGGGATGATCTGCACATAGGGGTTTTGGAAGACGCTGGCGGTCAGGTCGTCTCGGTCAACCTTGCCGGCGCTGCCGGCCTCTGCGCCGGCTGTCACCTGATAACTGTCTGTATAGGTTAATGTGGGCAGGGCGGTGTATGCAGAGGAGGCGGCCTGAACTGTCACCGTGCTGTCGGCAATCTCCACCGTGCCGGAGGAAGCGGAGATGCCCTTGGGGCCGGAGCAGGTGATGGAGACCTGGGCGCTGTTTTGTACGGTGATCTTGGTCTCGGAAGAGGAGGTACTGTTTATGATGCCGGCGTACGTGGCGGTAATCTCCAGCGCGCTGGCGTCAATGAGGATGCTGCCTTGGGAACTTCCGATGCCGACAGCGCCGGATACGGCGGTTTCCCCGCGGATGGTCAGAAGAGACAAGGCAGAATCTCCCTGTCCCATGGAGATGGCTGCATAATTTCGGGTGGTATCGGTGGCTTGGGCGATGGTTTTTCCGGTGCTGTCAATGGTGATTGGGCCGGAGAATGCGTTGAGACCGCCGGTGGTGCCGATGGCGGTGACGCGGGCCTGGTCGGAAATGGCAATCCCGCGGTTGCCGTTTATGGCAATGCCGGCGGGATTTTCCACGGTGACGGTGGCGGACCCGGTGATCTGAATCTGCTGCAAAGCGGACAGGCGTTCCGCAGTGACGGATGCGCGGCCGGAAATGACCAGATCTCTTGCCCGCTGGGCTTCCTCCGTGTTGGGGTCTCCTCCCGTGGACAGGGAGCCGGACGTCACCTGGGCGCTGCCTGTGATGCAGATGCCGCCGTACCGGGTGGAGATGGAGGACCCGTTGGTGTTTATGGTGCCGCCCTGGAGGCGGATGTCACTTGTTACTTGGGGGTCTGTGGCGCTGTCGGGTTGTACCGTGATGATGCCTTCTGCGCTGCTGTGAATGGAGCAGGAGCCTGGGCCAGTGATGGTGATGGCCCCGGGGGTGACGCCTTGGATGCCCACGTCGGTGGGGGAGTCTTTCGTGCCAATGGTGTTTTCTCCCACCAAGTGGATGGTGGTCTCTCCAGGCACAAGGAGGTAATCCGGCAGCGCCGCCGCGCGCAGGGTGAGCGTCCCGTCCTTGTAATAAATATTGTAGTTGTCTGCGTTGGCACCCTGAGTGGTGACGGTTTCGCCGCGGACCAGGTAATAGGTATCTTTTTGGATTTCCGTCCCGTCGTGACTGCCGATGTGCAGGGTTTCAATGGGAGGGTAGGGGTAAACAGCGGCCCACGCGGCGGGAGCCAGCAGAAGGCACAGCACCAAGGCGGTGCAGGGGGGCAACAGCCGTCGTTTCATGTTGTGTTCTCCTTTTGTTTCAAAAAGTGTACGTTTGCAAACAAAAGAATCGAAATGGAAATGGGGGAGAAATGCCTTGAAAAAAGAGATTTTTTCGGCTATTATAAAAATGGCAAGAGATTATTTCGGCAATTTGTAAACGTACACCTTTTCAAATTATCCCATGGGTCTGGAGGGTGTCCCTGCTTGAGACGGAGGGAAAAAGGGCTTGTCCTTTTTGGGGAAACTGGCTATAATAAAACAATCCATAACCCTGGAAGGGAAGGAGTGACAGCCCATGAGCCGGACTGGATTTATCCATGACAAACTGGACATCAAGTTTTTGATCCTGTATCTGATGGCCCGGGTGGCCTCGCCGGTGGATTTTGCCACGCTGGCGGACCTGACCTTTTGTGATGACGGGGTGGAGTATTTTGACTTTGCCGCGTCGGTGGCGGAGTTGGTGGAGACGGGACACCTCCAGCTGGAGGGAGAACGCTATACCATCACCGAGAAGGGCCGGCGCAATGGGAAAATCTGTGAGAGCAGCCTGGCCTTCTCCGTCCGGCGGAAATGTGACCGGAACCTGGCCCGGGTCAACGGCGTCCTCCGCCGGGACGCCCAGGTGCGGGCGGAGATCCTTCCCCGGGAGGACAGCGGGGTCACCCTGCGGCTGATCCTGGACGATGACAAGGGGAATATTATGACCCTGGACATGCTGACGGTGTCCGAGGAGCAGGCCGGCCAGCTGGCGGAGAACTTCCGGGCCCAGCCGGAAAAGCTCTATGAGAGCATTCTGCAAACCCTGTTGGAAAATCAGGAGGAATAACCGGCCCCTGCGGCAGCAGGGCCCTGTAACCGATGAAAACCGACCAGCGGAGTATCCTCTGCCGGTCGGTTTTTTGGTTCTGTTCCGTTGTCATTCGGGGGAAAGGGAGGGGGAGGGGGAGGGCCCCTTGTTCTGGCGTTGAGAAATGCGGTGGAAACGCATTCAGACGCCCGAACCCGGCGGCACTGCTTGGATGTTTCCGTCGGATCGGCCATTATTTTTTGGTGTTTTTTCGGGAAAAGAAAGAAATTCCGGGCTTTTTGTGGCAATGTTGGCCCCAATTTGGTATACTACGATTATATGGAGTGGAGCCGGCAGCTTGGCTCCGGCCAAAAACCCGGGCCGCTGCCCGGCGGGGACATGCCTCCGCCGGCGGTGTGCCCCGAAGGAGGACGACGTGTACAAACCCACCCACGCGGCCCAGCCGGACCGGCGCCCCCTGTGGGAGGCCCTGATTCTGGCGGCCCTTCTGGCCCTGTTTTTGGCCATCCAGCTGCCCAAGCTGGACAGCGTCCCCTGGGACCAGTATGAGTCCTGGCGTCAGTCGGACACGTACAGCATCGCGGTCAACTATGTCCAGTACGGTATGGATCTGCTCCACCCCCAGCTGAACTATGACGGGGTGTCGGAAAACTACGCCCAGCTGGAGCTGCAGATCGTCCCCTATCTCTCCGCGCTGGTGTTTCAGCTGACAGGCACCATGACCCCGGTGGTGCCCCGGCTGCTGTGTATGCTGTTCTTTTTGGGCTCGGCCTGGTTCCTGTACCGGCTGATGCGAGGGATCTCCGGCCGGTGGCCTGCACTGGTGGGGCTGGGGATCTACCTTTTTTTGCCCCTGTCGATGATGACCGCCCACGTGATCCAGCCGGAGGCCTGCGCCCTGTTTTTTTACTGTGGCGGGGTGTGGCTGCTCTGGCGTTTCCAGCAGACCAGGCGGCTGGCCTTCCTGTGGGGGGCCTCAGCCATGACCGCCGTGGCCATTATGGAAAAGACCCCGGTGGCCTTTGTGGGGCTGGTGTTTCTGTATGTGCTCTTTTCCCTGGGGGGCCTGGCCTGCCTGCGCTCTCCGGTGTTCTACGGCTGCGGGCTGCTCACCCTGGGGCCGCCGGTGGCGCTGATCCTGTATACCTCCCACCACTCGGTGTTCCGCTTTGTGGATGGCATTGGCCTCAAGCACATTTTCAGCAAGGAGATTCTCTCCATCTTTACCGCCGAGGGGCAGCAGTTTTTCTGGGAGGCGCTCCCCTCCCGCTTCGGCTGGGGCGCGGTGATTTTGGGCTGTGTGGGGCTGTTTTTTGCCGTGCGGCGTAAGCTCCACTTTTATGGGGTGTGGGCTCTGGCCTTTGCCCTGGAGTGTGTCACCATTGTGGCAGTGATTCGCTTCCCCTATTATCTGGTGTTCCTGCTGCCGCTGTGCGGCGCCCTCTCTGCGGTGGCGGTCCAGTCTTTGGCGCGCCTCCGCCTTCCCCTGGCGGCGGTGGCCTGCGCGGCGGTGGCGGTGACGACGGTGCAGGGAAACCTGGCCCTGTGGCCTCAAACCCAGGCGGACCCTATTATTGCGGAGGTGGGTCAGTTTATCCAGGCGCACACCCAGCCCGACGAGGGGGTTGCCATCGGCGTGAACAACCCGTCCTACCTGAACGCCGCCAACCGCCGGGGATACCGGGCAAACATCGCCTATTATGACTACATTCCCACCGGGCCGGAGGCGGAGGTCACCTATTTTATCGAACACGGCGTGCGCTGGTTCGTGGTGGTCCAGGGGTGGGTTTACAATGACGAGGACGGGGCTTACCGGACCTATCTGCGGGAGCAGTTCCCCGTGGCGGCCACCGGGACCAACTGCGTGATCTATGATCTGCAGGGAGAGTGAGGCGTCGGCAATGATGCGTTGGGTGCAGGCGATCTGGCACCGCTTTGAAAAAATCATTCGTTATCTATTTTGTTCTATCATCTCCACCGTGTTTGATGTGGCCATTGTCTGGTGCCTGTACCATTTGGCGGGGGTGTCCCTGGTGGTGGCCAACACAGTGGGCGTAGTGGCCGGGTTTCTCATCAGCTATGTGCTCTCGGCCCGGCAGGTGTTTGAGACCCGGTATGACGCGGCCTCCTTCGCCATCTTTTTTGCCACCTTCCTGATGGGGCTGGTGTGTGCCGACGGGCTGATCCTGTGGACCGAACACCTGGTCTCCCCCTTCCTGCCCAAGGGCTGGGCGTTTTTGGTGAGTAAGGGGGTATCCATTGTGGGGCCCTTCTTCCTGATGTATTTTGTGCGGAAATATGCTTTCCAAAAGCTGGAGAGCAAGAGAAAGGGGTCGTAGGATGCCAACCTTGTTTGTCTATCTGCCCTGCTACAACGAGGCGGGAAACCTCCGGCGGCTGACCGAGGAGTGGCTGGCCGAGGCGGAGGCGCTGGCCCGGACAGGCTACCAGCTGACAGTGATCCCGGTGGATGACCGAAGCACCGATGACACGCTGGCCATTGCCCGCCAGCTGGCGCAGGAGCAGGCGCGGGTCCGGGTCATTGCCCACGCAGTCAACCAAAACCTGGGGGGTGTGGTAAAGACCGCCATCGGGGACTTCCTCCAGATGTCCCAGTCGGGGGACCTGATGTGCCTCATGGACGGGGACGACACCCATAAGCCCCGGTTCATCCACGGGATGCTGGCGAAAATTACCCGGGAAAAACAGTGCGTCATCGCCTCCCGGTATCAGCCGGGGGCCCGGGTCCAGGGGCTCCAGGCCAGCCGAAAGCTCTTCAGCGACGGCGCTCGCCTCTACTACACGTTGGTCCTCCACGTCCCTGGGGTGAAGGACTATACCTGCGGCTACCGGGTGTATACCCGCCCCGCCCTCCAGGCAGGGGTGGCGCGCTATGGACAGGCGCTGGTGGAGAAGAAGAGCTTTGCCTGCATGATGGAGCTGCTCTACAAGCTCTACCGCTGCGGCTGTACCTTTGCCGAGGTCCCCTTTACCCTGTACTACGACAGCAAGGAGGGAGAGAGCAAGATGAACCTGGGCAAGACCATCCGGGACAGCTTCCTCACAGCTTTGAGGCTGCGGGTGCGGGGATGAGATCACAGGAGAAAGCCTGGACAAAAACCAGTGGAAAAAGAGAAAAACCGCCTGACAGAGCAATGCTCTGCCAGGCGGTTTCTGTATGGTGCCATTAAAACAGCGGCGCGAACAGCCGGTAAATGGATTGGAGCAGCCGGCGGAACAGGGGAAGGGTGCGGCAGTCTGCCAGGGTGATCTCCTGGCAGACCTCCAGGGTCTGGAGAAAGTCGTCCCGGACCGAAAGGACGGCGGGGTCGCCGCAGAGCCAGACGCCGTTTTCAAACTGGAGATAGAAACTCCGGTAGTCCAGGTTGCAGCTGCCCACCGAGGCGTAGAGATCATCTGCCACCACGGTCTTGCTGTGGATAAAACCGGGGGTAAATTCATAGATGCGGGCTCCCGCCTCCAACAGCACGGGGTAGTTGGACTGGGTCACGGCGAAGACCACCTTCTTATCAGGGATATGGGGGGTCATGATTCGCACATCCACCCCGGACCGGGCGGCGGTGCACAGGGCGGAAGTGATGGTCTCGTCAATGGCCAGGTAGGGGGTGGTGAGGTAGAGGTACCGCTTGGCCTTGGTGATCATTTGCAGGTGGAGGTCGGCGCAGACGGTGTCGGCGGGGTTGGGGGTGTCGGTATAGGGGACCACGATGCCGCCGGTGGTGTTCAGGGGAGGCAAGGTCCGGGGACGGAAGAGCCGGAAGTCGGACCGGGGATTCTGGTGGTCCCACATGGTCAGGAAAAAGACCGTGAGGCTCCACACCGCCTCCCCCCGGAGGCGGAGGGCGTTGTCCTTCCAGTAGCCGAAGCGTTCCTTCCGGTCAATGTATTCGTCGGCCATGTTCAGGCCGCTGACAAAGCCGGTCACCCCGTCAATGACGCAGATTTTCCGGTGATCCCGGTTGTTCTGGTGAATGGAGAGCACCGGCAGCAGGGGCTGGAACACCCGGCAGAGGATGCCCCGGGCGTGGAGCTGGTCCGGGTAGTTGATGGGCAGGGTGGCGGCGGAGCCTACCCCATCGTAGATCACCCGGACATCCACGCCCTGGGCGGCTTTGCGGGTGAGGATGTCCAGGACGTCCGACCACATGGACCCCTCGGCGATGATGAAGTATTCCAGAAAGATATAGTCTTTCGCCTGTTCCAGCTCCTCCAGAAAGTTGGGGAAAAAGGACGCGCCGGAGGAAAAATACGCGGTCTCCGTGTTGGTGTAGGCCGGGCACAGGGCGGCGTGCCCCAGGTACCAGGCCTGCTGCATGGCGTCGGGCCCATACCGCATCAGGTCCGTGGTGGACAGCCGGGAGGGCAGCTGGCGCTTGAGGGTCCGCCGGGTCTCCTCCCGGTGGTAGTGGGGGTCGCGGGCGCCGCCCAAGATAATGAACATGACCCCGCCGATCAGGGGGACCAGGAGGATGGGGATGATCCAGGCAATTTTATAGGCCAGCTTGGATTTCCAGGTGGAGATGAACAGTGCCATCACCAAGCTGACCAGCACGCAGATCCAGTAGAAGTAGACGAAATACTGGGAAAAGAGGACCAGCAGCACCACATAGATGGCAAACTGCAGGGCAATGCCGGCGGCAATGAGGAACATGCGCTGCCGGCGGGGGGAAAAGGCGCTGTGAACTTTTTGCTGGACTCGTTTCATAGGGATGGTAGGCCTTTCTTATGGAGAGGGCGGAGGGTCATTGGAGCACCACATTTTCCTCCCCCAGCAGCTCTTTCAGCTCCTGGAGCAGGGCGGGGTGGAGCAGGCACCGGGCCCCCAGCCGGCGCTTGGAGTCGGCCAGATAGAGCACGGCGGTCTGCTGGCCGGGGAAGAGGACAAAGAGGTTGCGTACCCGGGTGAGCAGGGGATCGTCGCTCCGGGCAAAGCGCAGATAGAGCTTCCCGGAGAGGGGAGCGGCAGCGCCGGCCGGTTCCGGGACCTGGCTGAGGGGGGTGACCCGGTCACACATGAGCTGGGGGGCTTTCTCGTCCCGGACGGAGATTCTGCCCTCTGTCAGGATGGGCAGGTTGACCTGGAGGTAGCTGCCGCTCTCCTCCAGCACCCGGGAGAAGACCAGCAGCTCCAGGGAGCCGGTGTCGTCCTCCAGGGTCACATAGGCCATGAGGGAGTTGTTCTTGGTGGTCTTGGTCTTGGCCGCGGCCACCACCCCGGCCAGGAGGATGCGCTGGCCGTCCTGGAACTGGGTGGGGCCCTCCTCCTGGGCGAAGTCCTCCAGCACCGAGGCGATGGGGACCGCTCCCTGGGCCCGAACCGTATCCCGATAGGCGTCCATGGGGTGGCCGGAAAGGTAGAGACCGGTGACCTCCTTTTCCATGGTCATCAGCTCCTCTTGGGAGAACTCCGGCAGGTCCCGGAGGACCAGCTCCACGGGTTCCGGCTTTTCCTGCCCCAGGGAGAAGAGGTCAAACTGTCCCTCCAGGTTTTTCCGGCGGTTCCGGGTGAGGCTGTCGATGAGCTGCTCATAGGCGTCCAGCAGCTGGGACCGCCGCACGCCCATGGCGTCAAAGGCCCCTGCCCGGATGAGGCTTTCCAGCACCCGCTTGTTCAGGTCCTCGTCCAGCAGCCGCTGGCAGAAATCCGGGAAGGAGGTAAACGGGCCATCTGCCTGGCGCCGGGCCAAAACCGCGTTGGTGAAGCCCCGACCCACCCCCTTCAGGGCGGCCAGGCCAAAGCGGATGTCCCGCCCGGCCACAGTGAAGTCGGGACCGGACTGGTTGATGTCCGGGGGGAGCAGGCGGATGCCCAGGCTTCGGCACTCGGCGATGTATTCCGCGATCTTTCCCTGGGAGTCCAGCACCGAGGTGAGCAGGGCGGCCATGTACTCCCGGGGGTAATGGCACTTAAACCAGGCGGTTTGGTAGGCCACAATGGCGTAGCAGACCGCGTGGGCCTTGTTGAAGGCGTAGTTGGCGAAATCGGTGATCTCGTCGTAGATGCTCTCCGCCACGTCCTGGGGGATGCCGTTTGCCGTGCAGCCGGTGATTCCCCGGTCCGGGTCCCCGTGGAGGAAGGCCTCCCGCTCCCGCTGGATGTCTTTCATCTTCTTTTTGGACATGGCCCGGCGGACCATGTCGGCCTGTCCCAGGGAGTACCCCGCCAGCCGGCGGAAGATTTCAATGACCTGCTCCTGGTAGACGATGCAGCCGTAGGTGTTGGAGAGAATGGGAACCAGGGAGGGGTGCTTATAGGAGACGCTGTCCGGGTTGTGCTTGGAGGAGATGAACCGGGGGATGGATTCCATGGGGCCCGGCCGGTAGAGGGCGATGATGGCGGTGATGTCCTCAATGTCCTTGGGCCGCAGCCCCACGCACACCCCGGTCATCCCCGCCGATTCCATCTGGAAGACGCCGCAGGTCCGGCCGTCGGAGAGCATTTGGAAGGTCTCCGGGTCGTCGTCGGGAATGGCGTGCAGGTCAAAGTCGGGGGTATGGCTGCGGACCATCTGCACCGCGTCGTCCAGGACGGTGAGGTTGCGCAGGGCCAGGAAGTCCATCTTCAGCAGTCCCAGCTCCTCCAGGGTGGTCATGGTGTACTGGGTAACCACGGCCTCGTCGTTTTTGGCCAGGGGAACGTAGGTGTCCACCGGGTTGCGGGTGATGACCACCCCGGCGGCGTGGGTGGAGGCGTGGCGGGGCATGCCCTCCAGGCCTTTGGCGGTGTCGATGATCTTTTGTACGGTGGGGTCACTCTCGTACATCTCCCGCAGGGGCTTGGACAGGGACAGGGCGGAGGCCAGGGTCATGTGCAGGGAGTTGGGCACTTGCTTGGCGATGGCGTCCACCTCGGCGTAGGGGACGTTCAGGGCCCGGCCCACGTCCCGGATGGCCCCCTTGGCGGCCATGGTGCCGAAGGTGACGATTTGAGCCACGTGGTCGGCCCCGTATTTTTGGTTGACATAGTCGATGACCTCGCCCCGGCGGCGGTAGCAGAAGTCCACGTCGATGTCGGGCATGGAGACCCGTTCCGGGTTCAGGAACCGCTCAAAGTACAGGGAGTACTTCATGGGGTCCACGTCGGTGATGTCCAGGCAGTAGGCCACCATGGACCCGGCGGCGGAGCCCCGGCCCGGCCCCACGGGAATGTCGTGGGACTTGGCGTAGCCGATGAAGTCGGAGACAATGAGGAAATACTCCACAAAGCCCATCTGCCGGATCATGTCCATCTCGTAGGCCAGCTGTTTTTCATATTCCTCGCTGCCCTGGGGATAGCGCCGGGCAAAGCCCTGGCGGCAGAGGGTCTCAAAGTAGGCGTCCCCGTCGGTGTAGCCCGGGGGAAGCTTGAATTCTGGCAGGTGATAGACCCCGAACTGAAAGTCCACGTTGCAATCCGCCGCGATTTTGGCGGTGTTTTCCAGGGCCTCGGGCCAGTCGGGAAAGAGGGCGGCCATCTCCTGCTCGGATTTCAGGTAAAACTCCTGGGTTTCAAACCGCATCCGGTTGGGGTCCTCCACCGTCTTGCCCATCTGGATGCACATGAGGACGTCCTGGATGGCGGCGTCCTGCCGGGTGAGGTAGTGGGCGTCGTTGGTGGCCACCAGGGGGATGCCCGTCTCCTGGTGGAGGGCGACCAGGCCCTGGAGGACCTGCTTTTGCTGGGGGATGCCGTGGTCCTGCAGTTCCAGATAGTAGTTGTCCGGGCCAAACAGGTCCCGCATGGCCAGGGCGTGGGCCTTGGCCCCGGCGTAGTCCCCGGCCAGCAGCAGCCGGGGGAGCTGACCGGCCAGGCAGGCGGACAGGGCGATGATCCCCTCGTGGTACCGGGTGAGCAGCTCCCAGTCCACCCGGGGCTTGCCGTAAAAACCCTCCGTGAAGCTCCGGCTGACCAGGGCGGAGAGGTTCCGGTACCCCTGCTCGTTCCGGCACAAGAGGACCAGGTGATAGGGGCGGTCGTCCACCTCATGGACCCGGTCGAAGCGGGTCCGGGGGGCCACATAGACCTCGCAGCCGATGATGGGCTTGATGCCCTCCTGCTTGGCTGCCCGGTAAAAATCCACCGCCCCGTACATGACCCCGTGGTCGGTGACGGCCACGGCGGTCTGCCCCAGGGCCTTGGCCCGGGCCACCAGGCCGTCAATCCGGCAGGCGCCGTCTAACAGGCTGTATTCCGAGTGAACATGCAGATGGACAAAAGACACGGCAATCCCTCCCTGGGTTTAAGCATTCTCCCCTCGCATCTCCTCCACGATCTCCATGGCGGTGATGATGAGCACGTCGCAGCGGTTGGTGAGGGCCATATCCCGGGCCACGGGGGTGGCGTCGGTGGCCTGGATCCCGGCCTTCAGCAGGGGCTTGCATCGCAGGTCCCCGAACTTCTCCTGGAAGCGCTTCTGGAATTCCTTGGCCAGGGCGCCGGTGCGGCGCTTGCTGCCCACAGGGTCCTGGGGGTCCACCGGGGTGAGCATGCCAAGGGTGAGAATGGCGCCGGTGATGGCCCCGCACAGCTCCCCGGTCTGGGCGCCGGCGCCAAACCCGCCCCCCATGTCGAAGCTGGCCTGCTGGGACAGGCCGGTGAGATCGGAATAGGCGGCCAGCACAGACTGGCAGCAGTTAAATCCTTTGTGATGATATGCGACAGCTTGTTCGTAACGGTTCATAGAAGATAGACTCCTTTTCTTTCTCTTGTCAGGATAGAACATGAAAAAACAGACAGACGGACTCCGAGACCTGTCACAGGGGGCTCAGGGGGCGGTGTCCTGGGCGCTGAGCTGGATGAGCTTCCGCAGCCGGTGGCTCAGAGAGGACTTGGTCACAGGGGGCTCGCACAGGGCGGCCAGCTGGGCCAGGGAGAGCTCAGGGTGGGCCTCCCGAAGCTGGGCGGCCTCCCGAAGCTTGGGGGAGAGGGTCTCCAGGGCCCCCCGGTCCCGCAGAATCTGGATGGCCCGGCGCTGCTCCAGGGCGGCGTCCACGGTCTTGTCCACATTGGCGGCCTCACAGTTGACCCGGCGGTTGACCCCGTTGCGCAGGAGCTTTTCCGCCTTGGCGTTCATCAGCTCCATGGCGGACACCGGGGCCCCAATGGCGGTGAGGAGGTCCTCAATGGCCTCGCTCTGCTTAAAATAGGTGATATAGTTGGCCTTCCGGGTGGTCTCCTTGGGGGCGTAGCCCAGCTCCAGCAGCAGGGTGTCCAGCTCCCGGCTCACCCGGAGGTGGGTGGTGGCCAGCTCCAGGTGATACCCCTTCTGGGGATCGGTCACGGAGCCGCCGGCCAGAAAGGCTCCCCGCAGGAAGGCCAGCCGGCAGTGGGTTTCCTCCAGCATGCCGAAGTTGATATGGTGGGCCGGGCCGCTGGGGTCAAAGGCGCACAGCTCCCACAGCAGGGCCAGCTTCTCCGGGGCGGAAATGGTGAAAATCCGCTTCCCGGGGGTGTCCGGGTCCCCTTTTTCATCAAACTCCACCCCGAAAGCCTTTCGGAACAGCCCAGGCAGCCGCTGGGCAAAGGCCGGGGACTCTGTGACGATCTTCACCTCGGACAGGGAAAACCGGTTGCAGTACAGCAGCACCCCGCAGGCCTCCGCCTGGGCGCAGCACTTCCGGCCCAGCTTTCCCCGGCACAGCTCCGCTTTCACCTCTCCCGCAAAAGACATAAACGACCACCTCCCAAACAGACGCCCCAAAGGGGCGCGCACAGCGGAACCAAAGGGTCCTATCGGCTGATGTCCCGGTGGGTTTCCTCCACCCGATATCCCTTCTGCCGGATGAACTCCGTCAAGGCGTGGGCAACGGCCACCGAGCGGTGGTGTCCCCCGGTGCAGCCCACGGCGATGACCAGGGAGGACTTCCCCTCCTCCACGTACTGGGGCAGCAGGAAAGCGAAGAGCTCTTCCAGATGCCGCATAAACTCCGTGGTCTGCCGGTAGCCAAAGAGGAAGGCCCGCACCGCCTCTTCCAGCCCAGTGCATTCCTTCAGCTCGGCAATATAATAGGGGTTGGGCAGGAAACGCACATCGAAGACCAAGTCGGCGTCGATGGGAATGCCGTACTTGAAGCCGAAGGAGGTGACGGAGACCGTCATGCTCTCCTCCAGCGCCCCCATGCCGAACAGGCGGAGCAGCTCCCCCCGGAATTTGGACAGGTTGAGCCCGGTGGAGTTGAGAATGTGGCTGGCCCGCCGCCGGACGGGCTCCAGCGCCAGGCGCTCCAGCTTCACCGCCTCCGGCAGGGAGTAGCCCTGGCGGGTGAGGGGGTGGGTGTGGCGGGTCTCCTTGTACCGGCGGACAATGTCCTCGTCGGCGGCCTCGATGAAGAGAAGCTGATAGTCCAGGTGCATCTCCTGCAGGCCGTCCAGGGCCTGAAAGAGCTCGTCAAAGGTCTGGCCCCCGCGGATGTCGGTGACCAGGGCCACCCGGCCGTATTTGCCGGTGCCCGCCCCGGCCATGCACAGGCCGGCGAAGTTGGTGATGAGGGCCACAGGCATATTGTCCACGCAGTAAAAGCCCAAGTCCTCCAAAAAGGCGGCGGCGGAGCTTTTGCCCGCCCCGGATAAGCCGGAGATGATAATGAATTCCATACGAGCTCCCCCCTTTGAAAAGCCAAAAAACAGGAAAAACACACAATTTCGATTCTTTTAGTATAGCATAGGAAATGATCTGACTGCAAGCCCTTGCGCAGGGGAAGTCCTTGGGGTAAAATAAGAAAAACAGAAAGGGGGAAGCCCACATGGAACAACAGATGTATCAGTGCCCCAAATGTGGCAATACCAGCTATGAGACCGATCAGTTTCAGGCCACCGGCGGAAATTTTGCCAAAATTTTTGACGTGCAAAATAAAAAATTTATCACCATCAGCTGCACCAACTGCGGCTATACGGAGATTTATCGGAACCAGACCTCCACAGGCTGGAACGTGCTGGACTTTTTGATCGGCGGATAAAAAAACAGAGGTGGCCCAGCCACCTCTGTTTTTTCCACGGGGTTATTTGGAGGCGTCTTTGGCGCTTTTTGCGGTGTCCTTGGCGGCGTTGGTCATGCCATCCAGGGTGTCCTCCGCTGCGTCTCCTACGCCCCGCGCCGCGTCTTTGGCCGCTTCGCCCACGTCCTTGGCGGCATCGCCGGCGCCCTTGGCGGCGTCCTTTACTGCGTTGCCGGCCCCTTTGGCCGCGTCTTTGGCGGCGTTGCCCAGGTTCTTCCCGGCGTCCTTCATGTCCTCTTTGGCGCTGCCCCGGGTGCCGTCGGCGCTGTCAGTGTGGTAGCCGTCCACACGGCCGGTCTCGTCCGCGTGGTAAGCCCCGTTGCCCCGGTCCTCCAGGGGACCTCTGGCGTCGCTCTGCCGCTGGATGGCCCACTCCTGGGAAGCGGCGTTGGTGCCAGTCCAGCGGTTGGCCGCCGTGCCGGCGGTTTCATTGCCGCAGGCGGTGAGCGCCAGGCCGAGGGTGAGGATGAGAGCGGCGGTCATCAGTTTGCGAACCATACCTTCCCTCCGTTGCTTCATTTCGTAAAATTACGGCGCAAGGCCGTGGGAGTAGTATGTGCCAAAATAAAATTTTTAATAAATCATAAAAAAACCAAAATTACCACTTATCTTTTTTGACAGAATGTGTTAAAGTCACTGTATAGACGCTCGGAATCGAGTATCCTAAAGACACAGGATTCCTCCTGTTCCGAACGAGTAGAAGTCATCAAACATAGATTCACATTCATTTTTTGAAAGGAGCTTTATTATGGAACTGAAAGGCAGCAAGACCGAAGCCAACCTGTGGGAGGCATTTGCCGGCGAGAGCCAGGCCCGGAACAAGTATACTTATTATGCCAGCCAGGCCCGGAAGGACGGCTTTGAGCAGATCGCCGCATTCTTCGAGGAGACCGCCGGCAATGAGAAGGAGCATGCCAAGCTCTGGTTCAAGGAACTGGGCGGCATCGGCACCACCGCGGAGAACCTGATGGCCGCCGCCGAGGGCGAGCATGAGGAGTGGACCTCCATGTACAAGCGCATGGCCGAGGAGGCCCGGGAGGAGGGCTTCCACCGCATCGCGGATATGTTCGCCGCTGTGGGTGAGATTGAGAAGTCCCACTATGAACGTTACCTGAAGCTGGTGGAGAACTTGGAGAACGACGAGGTCTTCAAGAAGTCCTCCGTGAAGGTCTGGTACTGCCGCAACTGCGGTCATCTGGAGTATGGCGACAAAGCGCCTGACGTATGTCCTGTGTGCAGCCATCCCCAGGCGTTCTTTGAGGTGAAGGCAGAGAATTACTAAGGATTGGAACAAAAAAGAAGCCGCGGAAGAGCGGCACTCATAAGACAGTATTAGAAATGTTTTTGGGAAACGGCGTAGCTTGTGGGCTATGCCGTTTCTCCGTTTTGCAGGTCATTCAGTAAAGACGCGGGGAGTATTCCCACAAGGTCATAGGAAATGTCAATCTGCTGTTCCCTATGCCCCTTTGACTTATCTGGCGCGTGAACATACACCGCCTTTACCATGTCATTCAGTACAGCGGGCGTCAACTCGTCCAAGTCAAGATATTTCCGTACTTTGCTGATGAACCTGTCAATGTTCTCGGATTGTTCTTCCTGTTTGGTAATTTCTTCGTTCAATCGCAACAGCTTTTTCCGCAGTTCTTCCTGCTCCTGTTCGTAATCATCGGAGAGCATTTGAAATCTGCTGTCAGATAATTTCCCGTTGGCGTTATCCTCATAAATACGCTTGAATAATCGGTCAAGTTCTTCTATCCGTCGTTCTCCTTGCGTCAGTTGCCGCCGCTTCGCCGCCAATTCCTTTTTCGCTTCGGCTTTCTGCTTTGCGCCCATCGCTTTACGGAATTGTTCTTCATGGTTAGCGACACAGGCAATCGTCAATCTCATGTGAGCAAGCACGTCCTGTTCCAGTACGACCGCGCGGATAAAATGTGTTGAGCAAATTTCTTTTCCTTTGAGCCTTGAAGTGGAACAAACGAAATGGTCTTGCCGCGCTTCAAAGTTCTTGCTTGTGCAGTAATACAGCTTTTCGCCGCAGTCGGCACAGCGCACAATGCCGGAAAACATATTCGTCTTACCTGTCCTTGTCGGGCGGCGTTTGTTCTTGCGTAATTCCTGTACCCGCGCCCATGTGTCAGCGTCAATGATTGCTTCGTGGGTGTTCTCAAACACAAGCCATTTTTCCTCTGGATTGTAACAGGTTTTTTTGTTCTTGTAGGACTGCTTATAGGTTTTGAAGTTTACCGTATGCCCTTGATATTCTGGACGCTCCAAAATATCAGCTATGGTATCGCCCGTCCAGTTATAGGGCTTGTCCGGCGGCGTGTTCCTCGTTGCCCTGCCTGTCTGCTGAAAATGGATTGTCGGCGTTATGACTTTATCCTCTTTCAGAATACGAGCAATCTGCGACGGTCCGTAACCGTCCAAACAAAGGGCGAATATCCGCTTGACTACTTCGGCGGCTTCTCCGTCCACAATCCAATGTTTTCTGTTATCCGGGTCTTTCATGTAACCATATGGCGGATTTGTGCAGAGATGTTCGCCCGCTTCTCCTTTTGACTTCATCACAGCGCGGATTTTCTTGCTTGTGTCCTTTGCATACCACTCGTTGATGATGTTCAAAAAGGGGGTAAAGTCGCTGTCCTGTTGGTTTGCGCTGTCTATGCCATTGTTGATAGCTATAAATCGCACTCTCTTTTCAACGAACAGAACTTCGGTATAAAATCCCACTTTCAGATAATCACGTCCGAGCCGCGACATATCTTTGACAATCAGCGTCGCCACTTCTCCGTTTTCAATCCGTTCCAAAAGTTCGCTCCAACTCGGACGGTTGAAATTTGTTCCAGAATACCCGTCGTCCACGAAAAACGAAATATTTGAGAAATGATTTTCTTTTGCGTATTTACTTAAAATTGCCTTTTGATTAACAATGCTGTTGCTGTCGCCCTGTAATTCGTCGTCGCGCGATAAGCGGCAATAGAGGGCGGTAATTTTGTCAGACTGCCTTAACATAGTTTCTGCTCCTTTCGTCGGCGGGCAGTCTGCCAATACAGGATTGCTTGTCTTTATTGTATCGGCTCCTGTATTTTTAATCAACATCTTTTTTGTCCTTTTCCTGCTCCATGAGGCGTAAAACCTTGTGGGGCAGGCTCCTTTCTCCGTCATAACTCCCCGTAAACCGATAGAGCGTCCTGCCGGATTTTATCGTTACCTCATGCGTAGGCAACTCTTGAAACAGCGGATTTTCTACTACGATATGCCCGTCCTTGATTTTGTGTTTCCGTTCCATTCCTTTCCGTCCTTTCTTTGATTTGTAATGTGATAAGTTTCGTAGCAAGCATAGGAAAAGGGTACCCTTTCCGTAAAAGGCACCGCATTTTGCTTGTTGGGAAGTATCCCAAACCCTCTGAAATTCCTTTCACTACCTACTACACCGCGCAAGGCGATTGTGCCAAAGTTTAAGCGAAAATTTTTCAAAAAGTTTTTCTTATCTCTTATTACGGAAAAGTTTTTGAAATGCCAAATAAATAACCGTTTATGGAAAAATAATTTCAAGTATCACAACTTAAAATCCCCCTCAAACTTGACACCGTAAAGTTTAAACCTTATAATATAGACAGTGTAAAGATTGGAGGAATTAGCATGGAACAGCAACGACAGACTTATCATCACAAGGACTTGCGAAACGCATTGATTGAAACAGGTATTCAGATTGTAAATACAGAGGGAGTAAATGCTTTTTCTTTGAGAAAGGTAGCTGCGGCGTGTGGTGTCAGCCATGCTGCCCCTTATAGCCATTTTCAAAATAAAGAGGAACTTCTTGAAGCAATGCAATTATTTATCACAGATAGATTTTCTAAACAATTAGAAAGTACAGTTCAAAAGAATAATAATGTTGCAGAAATATTAAAAGATATGGGAATAGCCTATGTATCTTTCTTTGTAGACAACCCTGCTTATTTTCAATTTTTATATTCTCAATCCAATATAAAAATTGACTTATCATTATCAATACCAGATGACCAAAACTATAAACCTTATATCATATATAAAAATGTTGTAAGTGAATTATTAGAGCAGACGCACTATTCAGAAGGAAAGCAAAATGATATTATCATAACCATTTGGGCTTTTATACATGGTATTACTTCATTAGCCACCATGAATAATGTAAATTATGATAATGACTGGAGAGAGAAAGTCATTGATTTTATGGACGTTTTTCAACTTTCCTTTTTAGATAATACGGGAGAAAAAATATGATTGGGATTTATTTTAGCGGAACAGGAAATACAAAATATTGTTTAGAAAAGTTTGTTGCTCTATATGACAGGAACATTGACATAACCCCGTTAGAAGATACAGGTACAATGGAAAAAGTTACATATCATAAAGACATCATTTTTGCTTATCCAATCTATTACAGTAACTTACCTAAAATTGTACGGGATTTTATCTGCGAAAATTCTGATGTATGGAAAGGAAAACGTATTTTCATTATTGCAACAATGGGACTGTTTAGCGGCGATGGTGCAGGCGTATCTGCAAGATTGTTCGAGAGATACGGCGCACAGGTATGGGGTGGACTTCATTTGAAAATGCCGGATTGTATTTGTGATGTAAAAGCCTTAAAGCGTACTCCGGCTCAAAATAAGCAAATTGTCATACAAGCGGAAGAACGCATAAAATCAGCGGTGTACAATTTGAAAAATGGTACTCCAACTAAAGACGGTTTGGGATTTTTATGCCATATTGCAGGGCTTTTGGGACAGCGGCTTTGGTTTTACCGTAAAACACAAGAATATTCAGACAAAATACAGATAGATACCAACGCTTGTATAAAGTGCGGGAAATGTGCAGTGGTGTGTCCTATGAACAATTTGTCATTATCAGAAGATAAGATGATAGCAGACGGACGGTGTACGTTATGCTATCGGTGTGTAAATCAATGTAGCAAGAAAGCAATTACCATTTTGGGGGAACAAGTGATTTTTCAGCACTCTGTTTCTGATTATCATTAAAGGTAGTTTGATTAGAAATGAGGTGGTGCATTGCAACAAGAAAAATGGATTTTATGTCCTGTATGCAATAATAAAACCCGATTAAGGATACGGGAAGATACAGAAATAAAGAATTTTCCCCTATACTGTCCGAAGTGCAAGCAGGAAAATCTTATCAATGTAAAAAATTTGAATATTTCAGTTATCACAGAGCCAGACGCATTGACGCAGAGCCGATAATCACAAGAAATAAATCTTATGATTATTGGCTCTTTCTGTTTTGTGATAGGAAAACAAACCGCCATTTCCTGTATATAAAATGGAATAGCGGCAAATACACAATTATTTTTATAGACATGGCGGTGTCGGGAGATATTGCCATGTTTCTTTTTCACATTTTTAATTCTATTCCATTATTAAAAAAAGCCTATTCCGTGCAACGGTCTTTTGCAACCATAGAGATGAATACACAAATCATCATAATTGCTTAAATAACTCATATTACCAAACGCCCATGCGGTTTTACGCCTGCATGGGCGTTTGTTGTAATAGCCCCCTACTGGAAAGAAAGGGGGTGATGAGAAAATGAGGTATTCCGAACAATTTATGGAGCATATCGAATATGCCTTTGCCGCGTTCTGTAAAGTCGTTCTCCGTAACGCGGCAATCAACGCGTACCGCGATTTGGGACGAAAACAGAAGCATGAAGTGTCGCTTGACTATCTGATGTCAGAAACGTCTTTTGAACCATTTGCAACCGACAACTACTTTGAGCAGTATGTTTATGAGAAGCCGACTGTTTTTGTCGTGCAAGGAAAAGAAGTTGTCGTTACAAGTAGACGGTTAGCCGACGCATTAGCTAATCTGTCAG
>OGDN01001143.1_pt1 | contig 47219 bp, 39 predicted proteins | sample 1570271 | NCBI WGS metagenome assembly OGDN01 (sample SAMEA4384481, study PRJEB24528) | human gut metagenome | reverse complement strand
GCGTACATTAAGCATTTTGCAAGGTTTGCACGAGCTCCGAAGAACTGCATCTCTTTACCAGTCTCTGTGGCAGATACGCAGCAGCAGATGCTGTAGTCATCACCCCATACCGGACGCATAACATCGTCATTTTCATACTGGATAGAACTTGTCTCAACAGAAATGCGAGCAGCAAATTTCTTGAAGTTCTCTGGCAGTCTTGAAGAATAAAGAACTGTTAAGTTCGGCTCTGGAGAAGGACCCATGTTCTTTAATGTGTGAAGGAAACGATAATCGTTCTTTGTTACCATAGAACGTCCATCTTGTCCAAGTCCGGCTACTTCCAGAGTTGCCCATGTAGGATCTCCTGAGAACAGTTCATTGTAAGAAGGAATTCTTGCGAATTTAACCATACGGAACTTCATTACAAGGTGATCAATTAATTCCTGAGCTTCTTTCTCTGTAAGCTTACCGTTTTTAATATCACGATCAATATATATATCAAGGAAAGTAGACACACGTCCAACACTCATAGCAGCACCGTTCTGAGTCTTGATTGCTGCAAGATAACCAAAGTATAACCACTGTACAGCCTCTTTTGCATCTTTTGCAGGCTGTGAAATGTCATAACCGTAAGCAGCAGCCATTTCTTTCATGTCACGAAGTGCTCTCATCTGATCAGCAAGCTCTTCACGAAGACGGAAGTCTGTACCTTTCATGCCGTGTCTTGCGTAACGCTCAAAATCATACTGTTTTTTCTCAAGAAGAAAATCAATTCCGTACAGAGCTACACGACGATAATCACCAACGATACGTCCACGTCCGTAAGTATCCGGAAGTCCTGTAATGATTTTGTTATGACGAGCTTTTTTCATCTCTGGTGTGTAGATATCGAAAACGCCCTGGTTGTGTGTTTTATGATATTTAGTAAAGATTTCATGAAGTTTTGGGTTTGGCTCATATCCATAAGTTGTACAAGCCTGCTCTGCCATCTTGATTCCACCGTAAGGCATGAATGCTCTCTTAAGAGGCTTGTCTGTCTGAAGACCTACAACCTGCTCAAGGTCTTTCATACTCTCATCGATATACCCTGGGCCATATGCTGTCAGTCCGGATACTACATCTGTTTCCATATCAAGAACGCCGCCTTTTGCACGCTCTTCTTTCTGAAGCTCCTGAAGTCTTCCCCACAATTTGTTGGTTGCTTCAGTTGGTCCTTCCAGGAAAGAGTCATCTCCTTCATATGGAGTGTAGTTATCCTGGATAAAACTTCTAACATCTACAGAATGCGTCCAGTTTCTTCCTTTAAATCCTGCCCACTGTTCGTACTGTGCCATATCTTTACGTCTCCTTTTCCTAAATATGTATTTCTTTTTACGGGCACAGTATAGCATCGGGTTTTTTCGATTGCAAGTATTTAAATGAGTACAATTAATCAAAAAGCGCTTGTACTTGATTTTGTGCAATTTCACTGAGAAATTGCATTTTAGAGAGTACAATTCATGTGTTTTGTATGTAATTTTATACAAGAAATATTTGTTAAACTATTGACAAATTAAAATAAAAGTAATACGGCTATCCTCAAAATATATGATATCATAATTTAGATTTTTCCCTGATATCTGCATATGTAAATGATAAAAATGCTGTTCAGATATAAGAAAAAGAAGCATGAAACACCTTAAATGAATTCTCATACTTCTTTTTTTCTTACGACAAATACTTTTTTAAGAGTATCATAAAATACAACTTTAAACTTGTATTCTTGCCGCTGCATCATCGCTAATTGCGATTCTTTTGTGTTTGTTCCCGATAATCAGACCACCATTGAACTTTTCAAAGACCCGGATTTCACTGCCCTCCTCAATCTGACAGTTACGAATGATATTCAAAACCTCCGGGAGACCGAACATCCATTTGATGGTATATACTTTACCGGGTGCTGCTGTTGACAAAGCCTGCATACTCGCACCTTCTTTGCTTTTTTCTTATTGTAGACCGAGGAATAAATGTTAGTCAACAGCAACACTATGCATACTATTTATCATCTCTTCTTTTTCTTCTCTTCAGTGCAAATCCACCTGCTCCAAGGGAAGATACTGCCAGTGTCAGCCAGCCAAATACAGATGCCGGATCTCCTGTCTTAACTTTTCCACTTGTTTTTTTCGTATCAGTTCCAGAAGTGTTCTTCAGTTCAGATGTCTGTGCTGCCGGAGTCTTTTTCTCCTCAGCGGAACCTGCTTTTACAAGTGCACTGATAGCTTTGTTCAGATTTTCTGTTGCAGCATCTACAGTTGCCTGATCCTTCTTCTCATTTAATGCAGCTTTTGCAGCACTAAGTGCATTCTGAAGTTCTTTCCAACTGTCTGCTGTATAGTCAGCTTCTTTTAAGTCTTCTGCTGCTTTGATTGCTTTTTCAAGTGAAGTTGTAGAAACTACATTTGGGGCAACAGGTGTTTCAGCTTCCGTAAGAGCATTGATAGCTGCATTCAGATTATCCATAGCAGCATCTACATCGGACTGAAGAAGTGTATTTTCACTTGTTGTTAATGCTTTTGCAGCTGCTAATGCATCTGTGTAAACTTTCCAGCTGTCAGCTGTATAATCTGCTTCATTGTAATTGGAACCTTCTGCTCTTCCGATTGCTTCATTTAATTTTGTAAGATCAGCCTCTTTTTGTACAAGTCTGTCAAGTGCATCTGTCATATGCTGGAGCTGGGTTTTAACTTCCGCACTTAATAAAGAATCTTTTTTTAATAATTCTTCCGATTCTGTCAGCTCCGTCTCCATAGAACTCCAACTGTCAGCTGTATAATTTACTTTATTCAATCCTTTCGCTTCGTCTACTTTTGCCTGTAATGCATCAATATCTTTCTGATCAGCCGCTTTTGGCTGTGCAATATTCTCTTCTCCTACCTGGAATGTATAAGTATAGTCTTCATATCCAAGTGCGTATATAGTCAGACTCCAGTAACCGGTCCCATCTGTTCCTGACGGGAGCTGGCAGCGGACGGAATCTGTCAGTCCAAGCTGGATTCCCATGGATTTATGCATCCAGTTATCAGCAGCAAATTTAGTACCATAGCTTGCTTTAGCATTAGTGTAAGTTGCATCATCTCCATAATAAGTCCATTTTACTGCCTGCATATTAGCGCCAAGGTCACCATAATCTCCATTGAAATCAACACGAAGAAATTCTCCGAAGCTTCCATCTCCTTCTTTTACTGTCGGCTCAAGGTCTGTTGCAGTTTTTAACTGACTGTCTTTCAATCCGGAATAGGTACCGGCAGTTCTTTCGCCAAATGAGAATGTTCCATCCGCATTTTTTGTAGCTGTTTTTAAACCATTTGTATTTTCTGTCACATCAGCGGTTGCTGTATAAGACTTAAGATTTATTTCACCATATCCACCGGCTAATGTGCCATCTTTTTCTACAATAGTATACTTTTCTTTGAAAGCTTCATAATCAGAAGTCTTTACTTTTACAGGAACATATTTCAGACCTGTAACTTTGTAATCTTTTATGTTTGCTTTCACATTTGCAAATGCAACTTCCTGTCCGTCTGTTGTTACAAAGGTGTCTTTATCCTTCCAGTATGCCAGATTATATGTAGTTCCATCTTTTGTCTCAATCACAGCTGTGCACTGGAAACTTCCTCTATGCAGTCCGTGATTTGTAGTTGCTCTTGTTACAACATCAAAAGCTCCCTTATCTGATTCTCCACGGGAATCCAACTCTTCGGAAGATTCAGTACTTCCGGCAGCAAGTACGCCTTCGGATGCCCAGTATTCAGACCAGCTAAGACCCGCATACACATAAGTATACTCACTGTCTGTAACTGGTACCTGATATGTAAATGTATACGCTTTATATCCATCTTCTACGACGGTGATCGTAAAAGCATCTCCTGGTTTAGCATCTTTGAAGGCAGCTTGCGTAAGATCTAAGGATCCGTCTTCCCGAATCAGTTTTGCAGCACCTTTTCCCTTTGCCGCATAGGACGTTCCATTTACAATTACAGACTTAATTGATTTCAGATAAGTCTTAAAATCTTCATCGGATGCATCTTCCGTTTTTTCTAATGCCGGTGCATCGTTCTTTTTATTGTACTGAGCCGGAACAGCTTCTGTATACATATTGAACGTTGTAGAAATATCTGCATATGTTCCGGAATTATCTTTTAATGTAAGTGTATATCTTCCTTTTTTAGGCTTGTTGTTAAATACAAGCGTTCTTGTAACATTCCCTTTTGCATCAGTTGTCACATTTACGGTATAAGAATCTTTCGCAACAACTGTTTTGTCTGAATCGGTTAATTCATATTCCTCCTGGAAATCCTCTGGAAGATTCGTAACTGTAACAGAACTCTGAATATTTTCCACATCTATAGAAGCATCCGCAACTGAAACTTCACCATCAAATTTTACTGGTACTTTCTGATCCACTGGAATTTCATAAATACCGGCATCTGTATAATAAGTTACTTTATTAATGGTCTGTCCCATCATAGCTTTGTATGGCTCATAGGAAAGAGTGCAGCCGTGTGTTGTTGTTACAAAGCCAGTACTCCATGCAAGTTCAGATTTTCTCCAGATATTTTCCACCTGGCGAAGACCATAGTTTCCACCTTCCTTTGTACCGATCACAACACCATAAACTGTGTTAATAGAATCTGGCAGATTATCGAAATTCAATTGATAATCTCCATACTTTGTATTTGTAGTGAATTCAGACGTTACATTAGACAGTGTTGTTTTAGAAGCACCTTTCACTTCACTAAATGACAATGTTCCATCTGCATTTACGGTTGCCTCTTTGTAATAAGATGGGGCTTCAGATAAAATATAATAAGAATAGGAGGCGCTTTCAAATAAAGCATCCTTTCCTTTATACTCTGTTGTACTTGTCTTTCCTTTATTCGTTACAGTAATAGAAACAGAGCTTTCATCGGTAATCTGAGTATAATTTTTCAGAGCCTCCAGATTACTGAGCTTAACCGGGAAAGTAATACCTGTAATGTCGCTTCCTTTCGGATCAACGTGATAAGAGCCTGCTGCAAGACCTGAATTTCTTGTTTTATTTAATGTTGCGGAAGATACACTATCAACGCTTGTTACTCCGTCTGACTCATAAAATGCAGCATAAGGAATATTCATAAGAACATAACTTTCGGTGGTAACTTCAGCTTTTTTCAGTCCCTGAATCGCAGTATCCAAATCAGAAGCAGCTTTATCCACAGCATCCTGGGATTTCTTTTCAGAAAGTGCTGTTTTTGCAGATGCAAGTGCTGTTTTTAATGCACTCCAGGAATCTGCTGTATAGTCACTTTCAGTTAATGCCTCGGCACTTTTAATAAATGCTTCCAGGGATGTTGTGTCCACAGTCGCTGCTACGCTCGCCTCAGGAGCTGACTGGATGGCTTCTAACGCAGCTTCTTTAATTGCCTTAGAAGTTCTGGTTGCACTAGATACAGTATCCCAGCTGTTAATGGAATCTTCTGTTGCGTCTGTGCCTGCTAATTTTGTTTTAATTCCTTTCGACTTGTTATAAGCCTTGTTGAAATATGAATCATTTCCAGAATCATATCCGTTTTTCGGTGATACAGAAATATCTTTCAGCTTACCATCTTCTACAGATAAAGTGACCTCAACATCATATTCATTCCAATTATCATCGACATCCTCTTCTGTTTTTGTAACGTGTGCTGTTTTTGTGTAGGTTCCGTCTGCAGCCACTTGATTCTTTGTAACAGCAAGTGCAGGTACTGCAGGGCAGATACTTGCTGCCATGGAAGCAGCCATCATGATCGTAATTACTTTGGTTTCGACATTTTTCTTCTTCATTGTCTCCTCCTTAAAATTGGTTATTGATAAAATTTATTAATAGTTAGAAACATCTAACCCTTAATCAAAAAAATTAGGCTTCAGGATTTTCAATATTCGTTCAGATACAATTCCAATCAATAAGCCTGTAATGGTTCCGGCAATCAGAAGCGCCGGGAAGTAATAAAAGATATGGAAATTACTTACTACAAGTGAAGCCGCTATTAACTGGCCGATATTGTGTGTAATTCCACCACCGATACTTATCACTAATACAGATAAGTTTGTTTTCTTTTTCATTAATATCATAATCAGATAGCTGAGCATTCCACCGGTAAGACTGTAGATCAAGGACATGCCATTTCCAAATAACAGCCCCATCAGTAAAATACGGGTCACGGAAATAATTAATACATCTTTTTCATTCAGATAATATAATCCCGCTACGATCACCAGATTCGCAAGTCCCAGTTTCATTCCGGGCACTCCGAAATTAATCGGCAAAATCGCTTCAACATAGCTGAATATCATCGCAAGTGCTGTAAAGACTGCACAGTAAGATATTTTTTGACTTCTTGTCATTCTCTTTTCACCCCATTTCGTTGAAGGATTAATTTGATACAATATCTATTTCCTCAGATGTCTCATTTTCAGAAGCATTCGATATTTCTACGACCAGTTTGTGTGGCAGGCAGACCAGAGTCTGGTGACTATGGCTGATATGTCCCTGCTCCATACAGTAGCCGTCCGGACAGTCAGCCTCTTCCATCCAGACTTCATGATTCTGAATCCGGACTATATTCATTCCGGATTCATTTTTAATCTGTATAGTTTTGTCCTGATCGAGGCTAAAGGTGCCATATACTTTATGATTCACCGTGACCGTTACTGTATTCCCACTGCTTCCATATGCTTTCTGGATTCCAAAAAGCGCTACGGCAAGAAGTAATACACTGATAATGAGTATAAAATCTTTTCTTCTGTTTACAGTTATTTTCATTTTTCTTCTCCAGATGGATTCTTCATAGTGTCAGAATAAATCATCAAATAATTCTCTAGATTCCAAGCCAGATAAATATGCCGAGTAACAATAATGCCCTAAGTACAGTAAATATAATTTCGTTTCCGCGTAGAGTTATCTTTCTGAAGTGGTCATTTACAGCACAGTGCACATTACTTTTCGGGCAAACATCCATACATTTCTGACATTGAAAACAATCAGCGCTGATTTCCCAGGGGCCATTATCCGGGAGCTGTATATCTGAAGGACATTTCCGTGTACATCCACTGCATTTTGGAATGCAAGAACTGCGGTCTCTTCTAAGTGAAAAAATCGGCAATACCGGAAGCAGTGAAAAGATTGCTCCCATTGGGCATAAAAATCTGCAAAAAAAGCGTTCTTGTACACACATGCCAACCAAGATCAGTAATAAAATAATCAGTCCCGGTATATAGTTTGCGAGTTTCAGATTACCTGCATGAAGCATGGAAAATACGTCCCACGGGCTTGTTCCCTGTGCTTTGGAATAAATTCCGGCATAGCACATCAACACAATCATGAGCAATATCAAATATTTGCATACAGATAAGCGAGTACTTATCTTCTGGCTGAGAACAACCGGTTTTTTCTTAAGCTTTTTGCAACACCAGACATACCCTGCGTGTACTGCATCTCCCAATGTGCCAAATGCACAGGCAAAGCCACAGAAGAATCTTCCGAAAATAATCGTATAACCACAGAGGACGATCAGAACTGTAACAAAGGATGATACTGAAAGCATTTCCCCCGCACCAATCTGGGTAAAAATATACTTAATTCCTGCAAAGGCCGCAGTATATGCAGAAGGAAACAATAAAAAGAAGAAAAGTTGTATTCCTGTCCGTAACCATATATGTATTTTTTTTACTTGTTTTATTGTAAATCTATCTGTCAGATATTTTTCTAATATATTCACATTAATTTCCTGCCTTTTGTAATGCATCTGCGACTGCATCCTTGATTCCTGTTGAGCTGAATGTTGCACCACTCATTACGTCAACTTCCGGTGTCTGGGCATCCAGAATTTTTGAGATGACACCTTTTGCAGTTTCCAAATAGGTTCCGTCTTCATTTTCAGCACCGATAATTTCTACATCTTTCATCTGACCGTTTTCAATTGTTACCTTCACATCAATAGGTCCGCCAAATCCAGTGCCTTCTCCTTCATAGGTGCCATCTGTATAAGAATTCAGTGACTGTCCAGTATTCGCTGTATCTTCATCCAGTGATGCCTGAAGTTTTGCAATCTGTTCATCCTTTGCACGGACATTTAACACTTCATTGTAGCCGAATAGCATCAGTACAATCACGGCAAGTGAACCGGCTCGTATAATAAAATTTTTCATTATTTTTTTGCCCCTTCCAACGCATTTTTGCAAGCTTCCATAATGGCATTCGAAGAACAGGTCGCGCGAGATACTACGTCAATGTTATCCGCAACACCAGAATTCAAAATCTTGTCTACTACACCGGTCGTTCCGCTTTTACCATAAGCAGCTTTCTGAATATAGGACTGATTATCACTGGCACCATCACCTTGAATATCTGTGATTGCGACAATTTTATCGTTTCGTACAGTAATCTTTAGTGTAAGATTATATGGTTCAAAATCCGCATCATCATCCGGCACACAAAGAGATCGTCCTTCGTAAATACCATTGTTATAAACAATGCCTTCGTCTTCTTTCCCGTCTTTCTTCTCCAGCAGACGTATAGCCTGATTCAGATTTTGAAATGCCTGATCAACTGTTGTCTGATCCGGCTCAGATGCCAGCACTGCTTTAGCATCCTGGATACGAACCGTAAGGACAGCCCATGTGCTTTCTGTATATTGCTCTTCCTGAAGTACTTCTGCTTCCTCCAGTGCTTTTTCTAATGCAGTAGTGTCCGGTTTTGTATCTGCGGTTTCACCGTTTGTGACTTTTTCTGCCTCTTTCAGGGCATTTTTCACGGCACCGATCAAGCCGTTGGAACTGTAAGTTGCACCAGATACAATGTCTACATCTGTGCTCTGCTGCTTCATAATGTTTTTAACAACTGTCATTGCACGGTTAAAGAAATCTGCATCATCATTTTTCTCCGTTACAAGAATTGCCTTTATAGTGTGATTCTGTATTACGACTGCAACCTTCACATCGCCACTGTAGCCTTCGGCAGATCCATAATAAATCCCTTCGTTATACGGAATCGTACCTGTGATTCCGTCGGTATTGATATCCGTCGTGCTGTCGGTATTTAAGTTCGAGGATGTATCTGCCAGGTCGATTGCAGCCTGCTTTAGCGCATCTCTCACTGCTTGAATCAATCCGGATGAGCTGTAGGTCGCGCCAGATACTGTGTCAACATTGGTTGTCTGCCCGGCTATGATCTTATCCAGAAGCACGGCAGCTTTTTTTATGTACTCACTGCCGTCTTTTGTTTCTACGATTTCAATTGCATTTATCTTTCCACCGGAAATGGTCACTTTTACTTTCAGTGTTCCACCAAATCCGGTCCCAGTTCCGTAATAAGTTCCGTCCTTATATGCAGCCGCATCCGTTACTGTTTCTACTGTTTTCGAACTTCCTTCTGCTGCCTGATTACCGGATTGAGATTGCCCGGTTTCACCGCTGTCTTCTTCTCCGGTCAGCGCATTTTTTACAGCACTTATAATTCCATTCGAACTATATGTGGCGCCTGAAACAACATCCACATCCAGAGATTGTTTTTCAATAATCCGGTCAATCACTGCTTTCGCCCGGTTAAAAAATGCTGCATCATCAGAAGAACTCAATATGTCAATGGAAACAATTTCTTTATCTTGAATCTGAACTGCGACCGTAATCTCTCCTGCATAACCGGTTCCGGTTCCTTTGTATACACCGTCCGGAAGATCAAAAGAGCCTTTTACTGTCTCAGTTCCATTCGCTGTCTGATCAGCCTGTTCTTCATTTACAGTTTCCTTTGCCTGCACTTCATAAGTCGGAGGTGTATAATTTCCGAGCGTAGTTCCAACACAGGCAGCTACCAGTACAATAGAAGCAGCCGGAGCATATTCTTTTATTTTCTTCATAAATTTTTCTTTTTCCATAATCATTCCCTTTACTTTTCAGATTATTTTTTGACAATATTCGTAGTCAGATCAGAACTGAATACATCTGCAATTCCCTCTGACACGTATAACTCATTGTCATCTGTCATAAGAATCATATCGAATTTATCGCTGTGTTCTTTCCAGAAATCACAGGCTTTGTCTTTCCCCATTATGAATAATGATGTTGATAATCCATCTGCAAGGGTTCCGTCATCACTTACAATCGTTACTGATTTAAGTCCGCTTCTGGCAGGATACCCTGTTGCAGGATCAATGATATGATGATAGGTTGTACCATTTTCCTCAAAATATCTTTCATATCCCCCAGAAGTAATGACCGCCTTGTCTTTTGCTTCCAGAACTCCAAGATAGTCATTCGTATCATCCGGACTTTGCACTGCAATACGCCAGGATGAACCATCTGGTTTTGCTCCTAAAAGCTGAACATTTCCGCCAAGACTAACCATACCGCTGGTAACTTTGCATTTTTTGTATATATCCATGATTTTGGATGAAGTATATCCTTTTGCAATCCCACCGAAATCAATCTTTACATCGGCAGGAAGAGTTACTTTTTTCTCATCTTTGTTATATTGAATCCGAGATGCATCTACATTTTTAAGAAGTTCTGTTAATTCTGCATCTGATGGAATTCTATAATTCTGTGTTGTAAATCCCCATGCATCCATAACTGGATAAATTGTAATGTCAAACACGCCGTCAGTATCTGTATACAATTTTTCTGATTCATCTAACAGTATTTCTGTATCTTCTGAAATCGTTCCAGTTCCGTTTTGATTCAACGCATATATTTCACTGTTTTCATCTCCTGTTGATAACAATGCATCCAGGCGTTCAATCTCAGCTTCTGCTTCATTAAGTGCCTCATTCGCATTATTGCCATAAGCAGTCAATGTCATATAAGTATCCATTGCAAAGACATCTCTGCTTTGTGGCTCATCATTATTCGCAGTCGGATTTTCTGAAGTATCATTTGTCGTATCGGTTGTTTTTGAATTGCAGGAAGTTAAGGTAAGACAGACTAACGTAAATATAATCAGTTTCTTTATTTGTTTCATATGGATTACATCCTATTCTTCTTTTATTATTTTAAAATAGTTAGCAGTTTCTAACACGCAAGAAATATAACATGTGATGAAAAGATGCGTCAAGAAAAAAGCAATCAATTGAGAACATTTCTCAATTGATTGCTTTTTCCGTTGTTTTTTATTTTGCTTTATTCTCCAAAATACAGTATTTAATCATATTTGCATAACTGGTCTCCTTTATACAAAAAAGAGACCACAACAATCAATGGTCACGGTCTCTCCTAACATGGATTTTATATTGCATGAAGTCCTTTTAAAGAAATGTCAAGAATCGGTGCGGAATGTGTCAGTGCTCCACTGGAAATATAATCTACACCTAGTCCGGTCAGTTTTTCGATATTTTCCTTTGTAACATTACCGGAACATTCCGTTTCTGCACGTCCATCTATAATTTGAAGTGCTTCCTTCATCTCGTCATAAGACATGTTGTCTAACATAATGATGTCTGCACCTGCTTCTACTGCTTCCTTTACCATGTCAAGATTTTCTACTTCCACCTCGATTTTCCGAACAAACGGTGCATAATCCTTTGCCATCTGTATTGCTTTTGTGACGCTTCCGGCTGCACCAATATGATTATCCTTCAAAAGGACGCCATCAGATAGATTATAGCGGTGATTATATCCGCCTCCGACGCGAACTGCATATTTTTCGAAAATACGCATATTCGGAGTTGTTTTTCTTGTATCCAAAAGTTTCGTTTTAGTTCCAGCAAGCAATTTTGCAACAGAATTCGTGTATGTTGCAATTCCGCTCATACGTTGAAGATAATTTAAAGCTACCCTTTCTCCAGACAACAGAACTCGAATATCTCCGGTCACTACAGCAAGAAGCTCTCCCACTTTTACTTCATCACCGTCTTTTTTATAAAATTGTACCTTTGTTTTTTCGTCTAAAAGTTCAAAAACACGCTGGAACACATCCAGACCGGCTATGATTCCATCTTGTTTGCAGATCAGGTTAACTTCTCCTTGAACAGCTTCTTTCATGACTGAATTTGTGGTTACATCTTCGCTTGATATATCTTCTCTTAAGGCTTCTTCGATGAGATGGTCAGCCTGTAGTTTCATCGTAATTGTATTCATGACTCTTTGAAAATCTCCTTTTTTATAGCATTTTATTACTGTTTTATGCGGTTGCCTTATTCATCTGTTTTTCAGACATGATTTTCCTGGCAGCTCTTTTAGCAAATACAAGACTCTCCAAAAGAGAATTGCTTGCAAGTCGGTTCTTTCCATGAACACCGTTGCAACTTGTCTCTCCTACTGCATATAAATTTGGCATAGAGGTATGACTATCGGAGTCAACCCAGATTCCCCCCATAAAGTAATGCTGAGCCGGCACGACTGGAATCCACTCTTTTGTTGCATCATAACCTTCTTCCAGGCAATGCTGGTAGATATTCGGAAAATGACTTAGGATTATTTCCTTTGGAATCTTTTCTAATGACAGCCACACATGATCTGTCCCATCCTTCTTCATCTGTTCCTGAATGGCTTTTGTGACAACATCTCTTGGGAGCAGTTCATCTACAAATCGATTTCCATTTTTATCATACAGCAGAGCACCTTCCCCACGCACAGATTCGGAAATCAAAAATCTGCGCCCCGGTTTTTTAGAATAAAGTGTTGTTGGATGAATCTGTACATAATCTAAATGTTCTAGCCGAATCCCATGTTTTTTGGAAATATCAAGTGCATCTCCGGTCAGATGCGGGAAATTTGTGGAATGCTGATAACGACCTCCAATTCCACCGCTTGCAAAAATAGTCTGATCAGCGTGGATATAAATCTTTTTATGTTCAGATGTTTCAGCCTCAATCCCGGCACATGCCCCTTGGGAAATGAGGATGTCAGTCATCGTCGTATATTCCATAATCTGGATATTTTTACGTGTCTTTATCTGTGCAAGAAGCTTACTTGTGATTTCTTTACCAGTAATATCTTCATGAAACAGAATTCGAGGTCTGGAATGGGCGCCTTCTCTTGTGTACAGAAGTTTACCATCTTCCTTTGCAAAATCCACACCATACCCGATCAGATCATGAATTACATCCTGTGAACCGCGGATCATAATATCTACAGACTCTTTCCTGTTTTCATAATGACCAGCCCGCATTGTGTCTTCGAAATAACTGTCATAATCATCGTCATCATGTAACACACAGATCCCTCCTTGTGCGAGAAATGAATCGCTGCTTTCAAGATCTGATTTTGTAATCATAATAATGGATAAATCTTCGGACAGATTCAAGGCTGAAAAGCAGCCACCTACGCCTGTGCCGACAATGACCACATCGGCCTGCAAATTATTTTCCTTACTATTACTTACATTTTTCATATTATCTGTTTGATTCATATTCAAATGCCTACTTTCCAAGCTCTAACATACGTTCCAGAGGTTTTTTTGAATTTTCACGAAGGCTGTCACTGACATGAACTTCGTTCTTGCCGGTCTTCAATACATGAAGCACTTTTTCCAAAGTATTCTTTTTCATGTTCGGACATACCGGAACAGTCTTCGGATAGTAAAAATGTTTATCCGGATTATTCTGAACGAGTTTATAGTGTACACCCTCTTCTGTACAGATGATAAATTCATTACATGGACTTTCCGTTGCATATTTAATAATTCCTGAAGTACTTCCTATATAATCGGATAATTTTAATACTTCTGTATTACATTCCGGGTGAGATAACACCAGTGCATCCGGGTGTTCTTCTTTTGCTTCGCGGACTTCATCAGCTTCCATACGCTCATGTGTCGGACAGAATCCTTCATTATAGATAAAATGCTTCTCCGGAACTTGATCTGCTACAAAATGAGCCAGATTCCGGTCCGGAATAAAGTAGATATTCTTATTCGGTAACGCTTTTACTATCTTGACAGCATTTGCTGACGTTACACATACATCGGAATATTCTTTTAAAGCTGCTGTAGAATTAATATAGCAGACCACTGCTACATCTTCATACTCTTCGCGGACTTTTTTAATGGATTCTACATCTGCCATATGTGCCATCGGGCAGTCAGCAGTCGGATCCGGCATCAGAACAGTTTTGTCCGGATTTAAGATCTTTGCGCTCTCGCCCATAAAAGAAACGCCGCAAAATACAATCGTACTCTCAGAAAGTTCTGTTGCAACACGGCTTAGATAGAAAGAATCTCCTATGTAATCTGCAATATCCTGAACTTCAGGTCTGACATAATAATGAGCCAGGATCACTGCATTTTTTTCTTGTTTTAGTTTTTGTATTTCTTCTACAATTGTCATATGTTTTTCCTCCCATATGATCTGAAATTTCATTGCAGACAATTATAACACATGTTTTTACATGTGACAAGACAGTAAGTAATTATTGACAAACAAGAAATAAAGACTATACTAAAGCTGAACATAATATGCTATATATGTATAATTAAAATATCAAACATACATAATTTATATGGCTGCAAAAATATTTATACTAAACTGACGATATGGTCAGTTCAGTGAAGAAAGAAGTGATTTATATGCAAGTGATCCACAAAAATCACATGGAAATTTTATGGCATGATTATGCAGAAGCAATTGATGATATCCCGATTACAAGTGCTGGAATTATTGAAAAATCTTCTGTGATCGGGCGGACAGGTCTTATGCTTCTGTCATGTGGAACCGGAGCCTGGCGTGTCAGACAATCTATGAATACACTCGCAGAACAGTTAGGGTTGACTTGTACTGCAGACATCGGATTAATGTCCATTGAATACACCTGTTTCGATGGAGAGGAATGTTACTCGCAGTCCTTATGTCTTACAAACACAGGAGTAAATACATCAAAACTGAATCGTCTGGAACAGTTTATTAATAAATTTTCATCTGAAGGTGTATACATGACTGGTGAGGAATTACATTCTCATCTGGATCAGATTGAAAAAATACATGGTCTCTACTCTCCGACCGCACTTGGTCTTGCAGCCGCACTTGCCTGTGGCGCATTTACCTTTTTACTTGGAGGCGGACCGGTAGAAATGTTTTGTGCATTTGCAGGTGCCGGTATCGGAAATTTTGTCCGATGCAAACTGGGGAAGCATCATTTTACACTATTTTTATGTATCTTCGCTTCTGTAACATCAGCCTGTCTGGTCTATGCGGGATTATTTGAAGTGATGAAACTGATACTCGGGGTGTCAGAACAACATGAAGCAGGATATATTTGTTCTATGTTATTTATCATTCCAGGATTTCCATTCATTACCAGCGGTATTGACCTTGCAAAATTGGATATGAGATCAGGTCTGGAACGATTAACTTATGCAATCATTATTATCACTGTTGCAACAATGACTGCCTGGATTATGGCACTTATCTTAAAATTGCAGCCGGTGGATTTTCTAACATTAAATTTGCAAGTCCCGGTACAAATTCTCTTCCGACTGGCAGCAAGCTTTTGTGGAGTTTTCGGATTCTCTGTTATGTTTAACAGTCCAAGAAAACTGGCAGCTACAGCCGGATGTATCGGAGCCGTTGCCAATACTCTTCGTCTGGAAATGGTGGACCTTGCAAATATGCCCCCAGCTGCCGCTGCATTTATCGGCGCGCTTGTCGCAGGAATTCTTGCTTCTATGATTAAAAATGTTGCGGGATTTCCAAGAATATCCGTAACGGTACCTTCTATAGTAATTATGGTACCTGGCCTTTATTTGTACCGTGCTATTTATAATCTGGGAATCATGTCCCTGCATACATCAGCAGAGTGGTTCGCTGCCGCATTTATGATCATACTTGCATTGCCGCTTGGATTGATTTTTGCAAGGATTTTGACAGATAAAACATTTCGTTATTGCACGTAAATTCAAAGATTCGACTCTCAATTATATAAGTTCACTTGTCACTTATATAATTGGGAGTCTTCTCAACTGAACTAAAAGAGGAACCGTTCATTTTCAAGTGAATAGTTCCTCTTTCTTATAGATTATATGACAAATTATTCTTTATATTGATAAACAATCTTCTTCGCTGTCTCAATATGTTTTTCCAGTCGTTCTGAAAAATGTGTAAATGGAAGAAAAACTCCAAGTTCATCAAAATGCTCGCCTTTTTCTTCAAGACATTCTTGTCCATAATAAACAATGGATTTTGGCAATTCTTCCTGCAATTGCATAACCAGATCCATAACGGCGACATAAGACTGAGCTTCAGTCTCTTTCATTTTGATAGTATCCGGCAGTTCATATACAAGCAAGACACCTAACTGCTCTCCCATTCGATAATCTTTTACTTCCATAGTCACTTCATCATAACAATGCCTTTTTCGATATCCTTCTGCCAGATACATTTTCACATCATCATTTTGTGCGTAGACTTTTTGGAATTTATGATACATTTTGTCAGGTACAGTTTTCTTGCAATCATTTAACAGATTGCCGGATCCATCCGTTAAAATATAAGGATTGGTATGTCCGTCAGCATTAAAACGAAACGGAACAAGGTATGCATTTCTAAGAAGATCGAACATGCTGTGCTGACAGATTGCCAGAAGGAAAGCGGTCAGATCTTTATTCTTATAAGCGTCAAATAAAGCTTTTGCAAATTTCTCCGGCGGCAATACTTCTCCTGAATATTCGCCGTCAGATTCTACTGATTCATAAAATGTTTCCATCAACCGTTCGCATGCCTGCGAATTTTCCAGAATTTTGTCAAATAAGTATTCTGCTTTTTCTTCTCTTGGAAATATGGTTGCCATTTTTATTCATCTCTTTTCTTATTGATTTTTTATCTGCTATATATTATAGTTGTCTTACGTCAAAATGTAAAAGATATATTTAGTATCATGGATATATCAATTTGGAATGAGAGGACTAGATATGATTACTTACGATTATTACCGCATATTTTATTTTGTAGCACGTTATAAGAGCTTTACAAAAGCAGCAAAAATGCTTGGCAACAATCAGCCCAATATTACACGCTGCATGAATATCCTGGAGCAAGAATTAAAATGCACTCTTTTCCTACGGTCTAACCGTGGTATTTCGTTAACACCAGAGGGAAAGAAATTATATGAGCATGTAGCAATTGCATATGAACAGTTACAGATTGGCGAAGAAGAAATCCGTCAGAATGGTGAACTGGAGAATGGATTAGTATCCATCGGTGCCAGCGAAAACGCGCTGAGACTGGTACTACTTTCAAGACTTGAAAAATTTCATGAACAATATCCGCATGTCAGACTTCGTATTTCGAATCATTCGACGCCACAGGCAATTCAGGCATTAACAAGTGATATTGTGGATTTTGCTGCGGTGACAACACCACTTGACATCAAAAGTCCACTGGAGAAAATACCTCTTGCCTCTTACCGCGAAATACTAATCGGAGGGAGAAAATACAAAAAGCTTGCAGAACATACCCAGAAGCTTGAAGATATTGCTTCTCTTCCATTTATTAGTCTTGATGAAAATAGCAGTACAAGAGAATTATATAACAGTTTTTTTCTGGAACAGGGACTTTCCTTTGCACCGGATATGGAGACCGCGACAACCGATCAGATGCTTCCTTTGATCACTCATAACCTTGGAATCGGTTTTTATCCTAAGAAAATGGCTGAACTAGCTTTGACCAAAGGTGATGTATATCAGATTCCGTTGGAAGAAAAACTGCCCCTTCGGAGAATTTATTTAGTCACGAATGGCAACACTGCAAAGAGTACTGCCGTTCGTAAGATGATCAAGTTCATTCAAGAATATCATAAAATATAACAATTTATTTGTTAACGCATCTGCATTCCTGCTTTTAAGAGTCGGAACATTCGTCTTGCTGCACCAAGATATAATTCTTCAGCATGATTTAAAGCATCAGACAGAGGCATAATATTATTTACCGTTGTGATAATAGATTCAATTCCATAATCGAAGATATCTTCTGCACCGCTTCCCATACTTCCGACAATCGCTACAGCTGGTATATGGTGCTTTTTGCAGTGTACACCAACTCCCTGCATGACTTTGCCAAATACAGACTGCCAGTCTGTAGCACCTTCTCCGGTTACGACAATATCGACATCTTTCAGATGTTCATCGAAATCCACAAGATCAAGTACCGTCTCAATTCCAGATTTCAATGTTCCGTTTAAAAATACCATAAGAGCGGTCCCGAGACCACCAGCTGCTCCGGACCCCGGTATATTATCCATATCCAGATCAAATTGCTCTTTAATAATGTCCCGGTAATTACACATACCAGCTTCCAGATCATTTTGAATCTCGGGGGTTGCACCTTTCTGTCTGCCAAATGTATAAGTAGCTCCGTCTTTTCCGCAAAGCGGATTTGTGACATCACACATTACCGTGAATTTACATTCTTTTATCAATGGATTCAGTCCAGAAAGATCTATCTTTCTAATTTTCATCAAATCCTCGCCGCAACCCTTTAATTCCTGATTATTCTCATCTAAAAATTTTCCACCCAGGGCGCGTATACAGCCGATTCCACCATCGTTTGTAGCAGAGCCGCCGATGGCTATAGATATATCCCGGAATCCTCTTCTAAGAGCATCTGCAATCATTTCTCCAGTTCCATAAGATGTAGTATAGCGTGGATCTCTTTTCTCTTCTGGAACGAGAGGCAGTCCGGAAGCTGCAGCCATTTCCATTACTGCACGATTTTCATCCAGCATGCCATAATTACTTGTAATATCCTCCCAGAGAGGTCCATGAACTTGCACAGGTAATTTTTTTCCATTTGTAGCCGCAAGTACTGCCGCTGTTGTACCTTCGCCACCGTCTGCAACGACAATGCTGTCACATTGACAGTCCGGAAATATCTCCCGGGCTGCTTTTGCCAGAAGTTCTGCTGTCTTTTGCGAAGATAAACTCCCTTTAAATGAATCTGAAGCAAATAAAAATTTCATAAGCTTCCTCCTGTAATTACCTCTTTATAAAATAAAAAGATTTTTATTTTTTTAATACAAGTGCTACAAATACAATTGGTTCTGTTCCGTGATTCTTAATTCCATGTCCGTCTCCATCTTTGCAAAATGTAACATCGCCGGTTTTGATCTCGTATTCTATATCGTTGTCCATATAAGTCGCACTGCCGGAAAGTACATAATAAGTCTCAGTTTCTCCATGATGCTCATGATAACCAAGTTCACAGCCTGGCTCAATGGTTACCTGAGAAAATATACGGCAATGCTCTCCTCGTTCTTCTTCATTTAAAAGAGCCTCCATAAGCACATGACCTGCTCCGCCATTTACCCGTTCTTTTTTTACAATCTTACGTTCGCCTGCTCTTGTCATTGTTCTAGAACCTCCTGAATTCAATTTTAATATTATAAGTATATCATAGCATATCTTGTGCAGAATAACTTAGTGAATCACAGAAAAATGAAAGAATAATTAAAAAGTGTTTGCTATTGTATTCCTGTCAAGTCGTGATATAATGTAAAAGACTTATAAGAGTTTAGAAAGGACAGAAAAATGAAATTTATATATCCAGCAGTATTTCATGAAGAAAAAGATGGAAAATACAAGGGCTATTTCCCTGATTTAGAATGTTGTTACGGAGAAGGTGACACGATAGATGATGCCATAGATGATGCCAATGAGGCCGCCAGAAACTGGCTGAGTCTGGAACTTACAGAAGAAGATCCATTCATCCCGTATGTATCTGACGAGGAAGATATTGACTTAAAAGAAGGGGAATTTATTCGTAATATTTCTGTAAATATCCGGTTTTACGAGGGCTGGGACGAATAATATCCAGCTAGTTTTTACTGAAGATATTTTTTAACTGGAGACATTTATGAAAATTACTTTAATTACCGTTGGAAAAATAAAAGAAAAGTATTTAAAAGATGCTATTGCAGAATACAGTAAGAGGCTCGGACGTTATTGTAAGCTTGAGATTGTCGAAGTTGCTGACGAAAAGACGCCGGATCACGCAAGCGAGACTGTTGAAAATGCAATCCGGGATAAAGAAGGCGAGCGAATCCTGAAATATGTCAAAGAAGATTCATATGTAATTACATTGGAAATTCGTGGAAAAATGCTGACCTCTGAAGAACTTTCCGAAAAAGTCGACACGCTTGGCATTCAAGGCATCAGTCATATTATTTTTATTATAGGCGGCTCTATTGGTCTTGGCAAAGAAGTTTTAAAACGCTCAGACTATGCACTCAGCTTTTCAAAAATGACGTTTCCTCACCAATTAATGCGTGTGATCTTATTGGAACAGATATATCGCAGTTATCGAATTATAAATCATGAACCCTATCACAAGTAAATGAGATTTTTTACATTCCGTTATCAATCGTCATAACTAGTGTAAGTTTATAAATTAAAAGAATAAAGGAGAACATGTTACTTTATCGAACATGTTCTCCTTTTATTCATCTTTATGCTTTCTAGCCCAACGCTACATCTAATATCATCATTAATACAAACCCAAGCGAAAAACCTATTGTGCCGACATTGCTATGGGTTCCTTCAGATGATTCCGGAATCAACTCTTCCACTACAACATAAATCATAGCACCTGCTGCAAATGCAAGTAGATACGGCAATACAGGTGTAATTTTAGATGCAAGCAAAATTGTTATACCACCACCAATTGGTTCCACAATCCCAGAAAACATACCATATAAAAAAGCTTTTATCCTCCCTTTTTCACTTCTGACAGGCAGTGAAACAATAAAGCCTTCTGGTACATTTTGAATTGCTATGCCGATAGACAGTGCAAATGCTCCGGCAAGTGTCACTTTTGAATTATTCATAAGAAGTCCTGCAAATACTGCGCCACCAGATATTCCTTCCGGAATATTGTGAATTGTAACTGCCAAGATCAGCATCGTCGATTTCTTTAAGGAAGCTTTAGGACCTTCTGATTCTTCACTCCCAAGATGCAGATGTGGAATGATGCGGTCCAGTGCAAGAAGAAATACAATGCCGACAAGAAAGCCAACAGCAGCCGGTAAAAATGCCAGTTTTCCCAGATGATCAGACATTTCCATAGCTGGAATTAAAAGTGACCATACAGAGGCCGCAACCATAACTCCCGCTGCAAAACCAAGTAAAGACTTTTGAATCACAGGTTTTAATTCATTTTTTATAAATAATACGCATAATGCCCCAAGAGTTGTTCCGATGAACGGTATCATTAGTCCCCAGAAAATTGTCATGTATCAAACACTCCTTTTTATTATCTATTAGTATTATATTCAGAATCTCGATATCCTAGAATAACAGTATTAAATTAATCTACGGAGGTTAGTCTGAACTAATTCTGATATTATTTTATACAAAAGACTTAGAAGTGTCAATAAAAAAGTCAACTTCATAAATTAAGGGCATCCCTTTTTTCATAAAAGGGATGCCCTTAATCAATGATGGGGACGTAGTATTTTAAAGTTTTACTACGTCCCCAATATGAACTATTTGTTGCTTAATAATTCATGAATTCCCTTTGCTCCGGCTTTTCCGGCACCCATAGCAAGGATTACTGTTGCTGCTCCTGTTACAGCATCTCCGCCAGCGAATACGCATGCTTTTGATGTCTGTCCATTTTCTTCTTCTGCAACGATACATTTTCTCTTGTTTGTCTCAAGACCTTTTGTTGTAGAAGCGATCAATGGGTTTGGAGATGTTCCAAGAGACATGATAACTGTATCAAGTTCAATCTCGTACTCTGATCCTGGAATTTCTTCCGGACGTCGTCTTCCTGATGCATCAGGCTCTCCAAGCTGCATCTTAACAACCTTCATTCCTTTTACCCAGTCATTCTCATCTGCAAGAATTTCTTTTGGATTTGTAAGAAGATCAAAGATAACGCCCTCTTCTTTTGCATGATGTACTTCTTCAACTCTGGCTGGAAGCTCTTCCTCGCCACGACGGTAGATTACATGTACTTCTGCTCCAAGACGAAGTGCTGTTCTGGCAGCATCCATTGCTACGTTACCGCCACCGACAACTGCAACTTTCTTACCTGCTGCAATCGGTGTATCATAAGAATCATCGAAAGCTTTCATAAGGTTGCTTCTTGTCAGATACTCGTTTGCAGAGAATACTCCGTTTGATGCCTCTCCCGGAATTCCCATGAACATCGGAAGACCTGCTCCGGAACCGATGAATACAGCTTCAAAGTTTTCCTCTTCCATCAACTGATCGATTGTTGTTGATTTACCGATTACTACGTTTGGCTCAAAATGTACACCTAATTCTTTTACTTTTTCGATTTCTTTCTTTACGACTTTCTCTTTTGGAAGACGGAACTCTGGAATACCATATACAAGTACTCCGCCAAGCTCATGAAGTGCCTCAAATACTGTTACTTCATAACCAAGCTTTGCAAGGTCTCCGGCGCATGTAAGTCCGGACGGACCAGAACCGATAACTGCAACTTTATGTCCATTTGTCTTCTCAGGTTTTGCAGGTTTAATGTCATGCTCAAGAGCGTAATCAGCAACGAATCTTTCAAGTTTACCGATTGAAATCGGGTCACCTTTGATTCCACGGATACATTTGCTCTCGCACTGGGACTCCTGTGGACATACACGGCCACAGATAGCAGGAAGTGCTGAGGACTCTCCGATTACTTTATAAGCTTCCTCAATATTACCTTCTTTTACATGACTAATAAATCCTGGAATATTGATAGATACAGGACAGCCCTGGATACATCTTGCATTCTTACAGTTGATACAGCGCTGTGCCTCTTCCATTGCTTCTTCTTTGTTATATCCATAACATACTTCTTCGAAGTTTGTTGCTCTTACTTTTGGATCCTGTTCTCTTACAGGAACTCTCTCTAATACATTTGCCATTATTTGTCACCTCCGCAGTTTCCGCATCCACCATGATGAGTGTCACCTTCCTGTAATTTCAGCATTGCACGACCTTCTTCTGTCTTGTAAAGCTGCTGTCTCTTCATAGCGTTATCAAAATCAACGAGATGTCCGTCAAACTCTGGTCCGTCTACACATGCGAATTTCACTTCGTCTCCAACGATCAGACGGCAGGCACCGCACATTCCTGTACCATCAACCATGATCGGGTTCATGCTGACAACTGTCGGGATCTCCAGTTTCTTTGTAAGGAGACAGACAAATTTCATCATGATCATTGGACCGATTGCAATACATACATCATATTTGTTTCCATTATTTACAAGTTCTTCGACCATTGTTGTAACCATTCCGGCATGTCCGTAGGAACCATCATCTGTACATGGGTAATAGTTACCAGATACAGCTTCCATAGCATCTTCAAGGATCAGCATATCTTTTGTCTTTGCTCCGACAATAACATCTGCTGCTACGCCGTGTTCATGTAACCATTTTACCTGTGGATATACAGGAGCAGCTCCAACTCCACCTGCTACGAATAAGATTTTTTTCTTTTTCAAGTCTTCTATGTCTTCTTCAACGAGCTCTGAAGCACAACCAAGAGGTCCAGTGAAATCACGGAATGAATCCCCGGCCTTTAAGTCGGCCATCTTTACAGTAGATGCTCCGACTTCCTGGAATACGATTGTAATAGTACCTGCTTCTCTGTCATAGTCACAGATTGTAAGTGGGATACGTTCTCCCTTATCGTCCATCTTAACGATAACGAACTGTCCAGGCTGGCAGTGTCTTGCAACACGTGGTGCCTCAACATCCATAAGATAAATCTTGTCAGCTAATTTTTCAGCTTTTAATATCTTATACATCTTGCTTCCTCCTAATTCTAACCCCCATTGAAATACCGGGAATAATAATAATCATCTATATAATGATACAACATTGTTATGAAAATATCAAGTAACTTGCTGTGAATTTAATTTCTAAATAAATTCTGAAAACCGCACCAAAAACGGCAAATATTATTATAATACCTGCCGTTTCATCATTATTTTATTAAAATTATTTTTTTAACATTGTTGTTAATTAAAAATCAACTTCTGTTCCATAATAAATGCTTGTAAACAGTCTTTCCATTGTAGCTGGATCAATTGTTCTTGGATTAGAACCTGTACAGGCATCTCCAACAGCATTTTCAGAGATTGTAGCAATTTTTTCTTTAAATTCATCTTCTTTGATTCCGAAATCCTTTAATGTAGCCGGAATATTTAAGATAACATTGAATTCATTGATTTTCTCACAAAGACTGTTGATGAGTGCTTTTTCAGATGCTCCACCAAGTCCTACAAATCTTGCAATTTCAGCATATCTCTTAGCTGCTACAGGATCCTTTGCATTATATTTGATTACATATGGAAGATACATTGCATTTGCAAGTCCATGTGTAATATGTCCTGTAGAGAATGCAGCTCCTGTTTTATGAGCCATAGAATGTACGATTCCAAGTAATGCATTAGAGAATGCCATTCCAGCCAGACACTGTGCATCGTGCATTTTTGCTCTTGCTTCCATATTGCATCTGTAGGATGCCGGAAGATAATCAAATACCATCTCAATTGCTTTGAGTGCAAGCGGATCTGTATATGGACAGTTCAATGTAGATACATATGCCTCAATCGCATGTGTCAAGGCGTCCATACCGGTATAAGCAACCTGTTTTACAGGAAGTTCAGCTACAAGAGCCGGGTCAACAATTGCAACATCTGGTGTGATGTTAAAATCTGCCAGAGGGTACTTGATTCCTTTTGCATAATCTGTGATAACAGAAAATGCTGTTACTTCAGTTGCAGTTCCGGAGGTTGAAGGGATTGCTGCAAATTTTGCTTTCTGTCTTAATTCCGGGAAGCTGAATGGTGTAATCAGATCTTCAAATGTTATTTCCGGATATTCATAGAAAGCCCACATAGCTTTTGCTGCATCAATCGGTGATCCACCACCCATAGCTACGATCCAGTCAGGCTCGAATTCCTGCATAGCCTTTGCACCTTTCATTACAGTTTCAACAGACGGGTCTGGTTCTACACCTTCGAAAAGAGCAACTTCCATTCCAGCTTCTTTCAAGTAGTCTTCAACTTTTGCAAGGAATCCCTGGCGTTTCATTGCGCCGCCACCGACAACAACGATTGCCTTTTTACCTTTTAAGTTCTTCAGCTCTTCTAAAGCTCCTTCTCCATGATAAATGTCTCTTGGTAATGTAAATCTTGCCATGATTTTTCTCCTCCATAAAATAATTGCGTTAAATTTTTATCACAGTTGCATTATAGCATTGATAATAATTTAACGCAATATTTTTCTGGTAATTTTTTCTTTTTTTACATAATAAGATAACAATTATTGGTTATCATACATATAATTTCTAGTGGTAATACCACTCATACGCCCTTTTCCATTGACAAGTACGACTTTAAAAAGAGTTTCTCCCTTTGGCATGTCGATTGGCCCGGTATATTTTGTAGATGCTGTTGTCGGGTCTGTACCGTCTGTCGTGTAATATGCAGTATATCCATCCGGTACTTTTACTTCAATCTGAACTGCTTCATCGTACTGTCCTGTTGACGGGGAGACCGCCGGTGCATCTTCTACAGGGAATTCTACCGTGTAAGTCTTCTTACCGATTGCACTCGGCACCCCTTTTTTGTTGACAGCAATTGCTTTTATGGTTGTCTCACCCTCGCTGATCTGTATGCCTTCACTAGTGTACTTCGTACTTGTCAGATCAGGATCTGTACCATCCGTTGTATAGTAGATTGTATCTTTATCTGCAGTCAGAAGTAATTTTTGGACATCATCATAAGTCGTAGAATCCTCCAGACTGAACTTTGGTTCATCTACAACATAATCGCTTAATTTCTCCAACATGGAGTCATTGACAGAATCCAAAAGTTCTGGAATTTCCATGTTCTGATCTGATTTCAAATAAAAATCCATACAAGCTTTATAAAGTTCAACATTACCAGATTGCTTGCTAACTGCTTCTTCAAATAATGTTGTACCTTCATTTGTCTTATCCTGTGACTGATAAACATCTGCAAGACCTGTGTAAGCATCTGCTTTTTTAGTATTTTTGGAAATTGCCTGTTTATAATAAGCTTCTGCAGTGGTATAATCTTTTGACTGCGCGGCTTTTTGTGCTTTTTTCATAATCCCGTTATAGGAATTCTGATATATAACATAGAATCCGGCACCTGCCAATACTACGATCGCAGCCATAATAAGCAGGACGATCCGTCTTTTTCTGCGCAAAGCTTTCTTTCTTGCTGCTTTTGCGCTCTGCCGTTTTCTTCTTTCCTTTTCAGTTAGCATCTGCCCCGTAGTATTCCCGGTCATTCTTCTTCCAGTCATAGCCGCTGTTGTTCGTGATGCACTTCGTCCTGTATTTCTGCCAGCAGATTGTCCTGTCCTGTTATTATTTCTGCGTTTTTGATTTATATATTGATCGAGCTCCGATTCCTGCTCATTGCCATCTAATTGGATTTGAGCCGTTAACATTTCTTCAAGTGGATTGTAATCTGGTACAATCTGTACCTCTCGCCCACATTTTTTACAATATAATTCCCCTTCTGGTATTTCTGCCTTACAATACCTGCATTTCATTGTTTATACTGACCTCCTCTGATTATTCAGTAGTATTTATATTTTGTATGTATTGTTCAAATTCTTCTGGTGTCATGAGGATTTTGCGCGGTTTTGTTCCCTCTTCACCACCGACAATCCCCGCTTCACACAATTGATCCATAATACGTGCTGCACGGTTAAAGCCAATCTTGAACGCTCTCTGCAGCATCCCTATGGAAGCCTTGTCCTTATCAATGATAAGACGACCTGCGTCTATAAAATAGGCATCTCGCCCATTACTTTCATCGGCACCTGGTCCGTTTGAAGATACCATGCCAATATTGGATGTATTTACATGATTGACAACTTCTTCATCGTAATTGGCATTTCCATTTTTGTCAATTAAATAATCAACAACTTTCTGCACCTCTTTATCCGATACAAAAGCTCCCTGGACTCGTACCGGTTTCTGATAACCGGATGGATAAAAGAGCATATCTCCTTTTCCAAGTAATTTTTCAGCGCCATTCATATCAATGATGGTTCTGGAATCAACTCCAGAAGTTACAGAAAACGCGATTCTTGACGGCATGTTTGCTTTAATCAATCCTGTGATAACATTGACAGACGGACGCTGTGTTGCAATGACCAGATGAATTCCTGCTGCTCTTGCAAGCTGTGCCAGCCGGCAAATTGCTTCTTCAACTTCGCCAGGAGCAACCATCATAAGATCTGCAAGCTCGTCTACAATAATGACAATCTGCGACATCTTATGTCCTTTTGCTTCATCTGCATGATCCGGCATAGATTCAATCTTCGCATTATATCCTTTGATATCACGTACATTCAATGACGCAAATGCCTGATAACGCCTTGTCATCTCAGCTACTGCCCAGTTCAGAGCACCAGCTGCCTTTTTCGGGTCTGTCACCACGTCGATCATCAGATGTGGAATGCCTTTGTAAACACTTAATTCTACAACTTTAGGATCGATCATAATTAATTTGACTTCATCCGGAGTTGCTTTATAAAGGATGCTCATGATCAATGTATTAATACAGACAGACTTACCGGAACCTGTAGCACCTGCAATCAGCACATGTGGCATCTTTGCTATATCTGTAACGACAACCTTACCTCCGATATCTTTTCCAACTGCAAACGATATTTTAGAGGTACTGTCTTTAAATTCTTTGGACGCTAGAAGATTCCCAAGCATGACTGTAGAATTTTCCTTATTCGGAACTTCAATTCCTACAGCTGCTTTTCCCGGAATCGGTGCCTCGATTCGAATATCTGCGGCGGCCAGGTTCAGCTTGATATCGTCTGCCAGTCCGACAATCTTACTTACTTTCACACCCATTTCCGGCTGAAGCTCATAACGCGTGACAGCAGGACCACAGCTTACATTTGTAACTGTTACATTTACTCCAAAATTCGCCAGAATCTCCTGAAGCTTCATAGCAGTTTCCCGAAGCTTTGCATCCGATTCCTGACGTCCTTCACTACCACGATTCAGAAGTGATACCGGTGGCATTTTATATGCTTTTGTTCTTACAGCCGCTGTTGTCTTCGCAGCTTCTGCTGCAACACGCGCAACTTCATCGGCAACCGGAGCTGCCCCCATCTTACTTTTACGCACAGAACTTCCCGAAGAAGAGTCTGTCGGATTCTTGTCTGCCTGTGTAAAATCAAAGGCTTCCTCCGTCACATCTGATTCTTCCGGAATATCTTCTATTGGAATATCAGGAGCCCTGTTGATCACAAAATCCGGCTGTTTTTTTGTTTTATCTTCTTCCGGTATCATTTCCGGATTACTCTTTATTTCCTTCATCTCCGGTGACTGGAACTTATCAGAAAGTCTGGTTGCCAGAGAAACTCCCGTTACGCGGTGATCCGATCGTTTTTCGTTAGAGTTTGTGTTTTTGGCAGCTTTTTGTTCCTGCTCACGCATCTTAGCACGCTTGGCTTTACGTTCTTCTGAAATTTTACGTCTTCTTTTGGCATCTTCTCTTGCGCGGCCATAGGCCTGATCACCTTTTGCTTTTACTCCCTTTAAAGCAGATTTACCAGTAATGATCACTCCACAGATAATCATACAGATTATTACAATTACATATGTACCTGCCACTCCGACTGCGGGTATAAGAAGGTTTGCAATAAAGCTACCAAGTCTTCCGCCCATCTCATGGATCAGGTCTAAAAGTGTACAGGTAAGAATCATAAAAACCAGCGCAAGCGCAGATTTTATATATGCGATTCTATTTTCTTTATTTGATATTAAAAATGATACGATTCCAAACAGTAAAAATGGGACAAGATAGGCAACGATCCCAAAGCCGTGCTTTAGAGCCCCGGATACATGATAGCCAATGTTTCCGCCAAATCCGAAATTACTGATCAATAGCAAAATACTGACTGCCAGAGTAACCCAGACAAAGATTTCCTCCCCTAAAAAACTTTGTTCGGTCTTTTTTTTCTTTGTCTGCTTTCTGCCAGTTTTCTTTTTTGACTTTGCAGCCATATTTTTTACTCCCCCTTATGCGCAAAACATATCACACTATAGTATACATGAATGATTATTTTTCGTCAATCATCTGGTGAAGTTTCCTTAATGCATGGCTCATTCCTCCAACTTCATCAATCAGACCTTCCCTGACCGCATCTTCTCCTTCCAGAAGTGTGCCGACATCTTTGACAAGTTCCGTCGGATTAAGCATCAGTTCTTCGATACGTTCTTCGTTCATATGGGAATGAGCTGCAAGAAACCCTGTAATGCGTTTTTGAGTCCGGATCATATTTTGGAGACTTTGCTGTACTCCAATAAACATGCCATTTGATCTGACCGGATGTATAATCATAGTTCCGCTCGGGACGATAAATGAGTAATCTGCCGCCACTGCCAGCGGTCCTCCGATAGAATGGCTGCCTCCAAGGACTAGAGAAACTGTCGGTTTACTAATAGAAGCAATCATCTCTGCAATAGATAGTCCTGCTTCCACATCCCCGCCCATTGTATTTAAAAGGATCAGAAGCCCATCAATCTCTTCGCTGTCTTCTACTTCAGCCAGCATCGGCAAAAGATGTTCGTATTTTGTCGCTTTTGTATTCCCGGATACTGCTTCATGACCTTCAATCTCTCCAATAATTGTCAGAAGACGTACATTATGTTTCCGGTTATTAGAGTCGAGTTTCATGCTGCCGGTTTCTTTCATTTCATTTCTTTTTTCCTCAGTTGTTTCTTTTTCCATAAAAAATACCTCCATACTTTTTTCTTAGTATGGAGGTATTTGAATACTTTTATACCTGTTCAAGTGCCTGACTTAAATCAGCAATAATATCATCAATATTTTCAATTCCAACACTGAAACGGATCAGATCCGGCTGTACTCCAGCTTCTTTTAACTCCTGATCATTCATCTGACGGTGTGTGTGACTTGCCGGATGGAGAACACAGCTTCTTGCATCGGCTACATGAGTCACGATTGCAATCATCTTCAGGCTGTCCATCATGCGGACTGCTTCCTCTCTTCCACCCTTCAGACCAAAAGTAATGACTCCACAAGTTCCGTTTGGCATATATTTCTTAGCAAGTGCATAATGTTTATCACCTTCTAGCATCGAACAACTTACCCACGCTACTTTTTCATGTGCCTGCAGATATTTTGCAGCTGCCAGAGCATTTTCACAATGACGCTCCACACGTAATGGAAGCGTTTCAAGTCCAAGATTCAGAATAAATGAATTCTGAGGTGATGGAATGGAACCTAAATCTCTCATTAACTGAGAAGTCGCCTTTGTAATATACGCAGCTTTTCCAAATTTCTCTGTGTATACGATTCCGTGATATGTCTCATCCGGAGTTGTAAGTCCCGGAAATTTATCTGCATGGGCAGCCCAGTCAAAGTTACCACTGTCAACGATAGCTCCTCCGACACATGTGGCATGTCCATCCATGTATTTTGTAGTAGAATGTGTTACGATATCTGCACCCCACTCGAACGGACGGCAGTTGACCGGTGTTGCAAATGTATTATCCACAATAAACGGTACGCCATGTGCATGAGCAGCCGCTGCAAATTTCTCGAGATCTAATACTACAAGAGCCGGATTGGCAATGGTTTCACCAAATACAGCTTTTGTATTCTCTTTGAATGCGGCATTTAACTCTTCTGTCGTACATTCCGGATCAACAAATGTTGCATCAATGCCCATCTTTTTGATTGTATGGGCATACAAGTTATAGGTACCGCCATATAATGCAGAAGCACATACAATATGATCTCCTTCTTCACAGATATTCATAATGGCATAGAAGTTCGCTGCCTGACCAGAAGATGTCAGCATTGCTGCAACTCCGCCTTCCAAATCGCAGATTTTTGCTGCCACTGCATCATTGGTTGGATTCTGCAGTCTTGTATAAAAATATCCGGATTCCTCCAATGCGAACAGACGACCCATCTGATCGCTACTATTGTATTTAAATGTTGTACTCTGATAAATCGGAAGTACACGCGGCTCTCCATTGCCCGGCTCATAACCGGACTGGATGCATTTTGTTTCAATCTTGTAATTACTCATAAGTTTATCCCCTTTTTATGTTTTACTCGTCCCAGTTATGATAAACATCCTGAACATCATCATCATCATCAAGCATATCCAGAGTCTTCTGAATATTTGCAATGTCCTTCTCATCTGTCAGTTCGACATATGTCTGAGGAATCATTGTAACCTCTGCACCTGCCATTGGAATTCCAGCTTCTTCAAGAGCCTGACGTACAGCACTGAAATCTTCCGGTGTTGTAAAGATCTCAAAGCTGTCTTCTTCCTCTGAGAAGTCCTCTGCTCCGGCATCAAGTGCGGTCATCATGAGTTCATCAGAATCCCCGTCGAACTCTTCCTTATCTACAATGATCTGACCTTTTTTATCAAACATAAAGGATACACATCCAGGTGTTCCTACATTTCCCTTACCTTTTGTAAATGCATTCTTTACATTCGTAGCTGTACGGTTTCTGTTATCTGTCAAAGCCTCTACGATGATAGCAGTTCCGTTCGGACCATATCCTTCATATGTAATGTGCTCGTAGTTTGCTGCATTGGCATCCCCTTCAGCTTTTTTGATATTTCTATCGATGGTATCATTCGGCATATTGTTAGCTTTTGCTTTTGCAATAACATCACGCAGACGGCTGTTGTTAGCCGGATCAGCGCTTCCACCTTCTTTTACAGCAACTGCAAGTTCTTTTCCGATTTTCGTAAAGATCTTACCCTTTGCTGCATCATTTTTCTCTTTCTTATGTTTAATATTGGCAAATTTTGAATGTCCTGACATTTCTATTCCTCTTTTCTATCTGTTTTCACACGTTCTTTATTCTATCACGCCATCGGAAGTTTTTCAATCTTTACTCTTTGAATTGTGTTATCATTCACTTCCAGAACGGTAAATCGGTAGTTTTTATATACTACAATGCACTCTTCGCCTTCATTCGGGATACGTTCCAGCTTGTCAATCATAAAGCCATTGAGTGTTCCGTACTCTTCCGTGTCAAATGTAACATGCAAAAGGTCTCCCAGTTTTTCCAGCTCCAGCATACCGCTCGCGATATAGGAACTGGCAGAAAGTACAATGATCAATTCTTCTTCCACGTCATGCTCGTCCATAATATTTCCGACAATTTCTTCCAGTATATCTTCCAGTGTCACAAGACCGGAAGTCTGCCCATATTCATCCATAACAATTACGATGTGGTTTTTCTTTGCCTGCATCTCCTTAAAAAGGCGATCAATATTCTTAGACTCCGGTATAAAATCTACAGGTCTTATGTAAGAATGTAATTCTTTGACCGGAACATTTCTATAATTGTTTTTCAAATAGCATGTCATGGCCTCACGCAAATGCATAAAACCGATGATCTCATCAATACTTCCTCTGTAAATCGGAAATCTTGAATAATTCGTCTCCAGCATAAAATGCAGTGCATCTTCCAGAGATTCCTCCTCATCTATCGCCACAATATTCTTCCTGTGAGTCATGATATCCCGGGCGTTCTTATCCATGTATCGGAACACATTACGGATCAGCTTATCCGCGGTCCCCTGTCTGGCCTCGTCCATAATTCTACTTTCTTTCACTCCTTTAATTATGTATGAAGCTCAAAACTGACTTTGATTGCTTCATCTACTTTGTACATCATTTCTTTATCCAGGTGACAAACCATGTCCTTTAAGCGCTGTTTGTCTATGGTTCGGATCTGTTCTAATAATACCACAGAATTCTTTACAATCTGATATTTTCTTGCATCTATCTCTACATGAGTCGGCAGCTTCGCCTTATTCATACGGGAAGTAATCGCCGCACATATGACAGTCGGGCTGTGACGGTTTCCTACGTCATTCTGAATGATCAGCACCGGACGAATCCCTCCCTGTTCTGAGCCGACCACCGGACTCAAATCTGCATAATAGATATCACCACGTCTTACCTGCACAATGTCCACACTCCGATTTTACTATGATACTACAAGTATTTCCAGCTTTTTCGGAAGTATTCTTATATTTTCATGCAAGAATAAAGCAAAATCCATTCACAGGCATCCCAGTCTGGGCTTTTACCCTTTCTTACTATTACACATCAAAATGATCGACCTGTTCTATGACCTGCCCATTCTGAATGTATTCTCTTGGAATTCTCTTTCCGAGATCACAGACAAATTCATAGTTAAATCTTCCAGACAGATCACTTAAAGTCTCCACCGGGAGAAATTCATCACCATCTTTACCGACCAGTGTAACTTTATCACCAAATTTTACATCTGGAATATCTGTCACATCGACCATAAACTGGTCCATACAAACTCTTCCGCGGATTGGTGCTTTTTTGCCATGGATCAGTACATAACCTTTGTTAGAAAGACTTCTGGGATATCCATCTCCGTAGCCGACCGGAATGGTCGCAAGAGAAGTCTCTTTTTCTGTCACATAGGTTCCGCCATAGCTGACCGGAGTTCCTTCCGGAACTGTCTTTACATAAGAGACATGACTGATCAGTTCCATGGCCGGTCTTAACGGAACCTTCTTTTTTTCTACCTCATCGGAAGGATACAATCCATAAATGGATATTCCGGCACGTACCAGATCCATGTTCGCTTTCTTAATATCAATGATACCGGCACTATTTGAGCAATGGTAAATCGGAAATGAGACACCTCGCTTTTTAAGTTCATCACGCATATAGTTGTATTTTCCAATCTGAACATCTGTATATGCCTTGTCTGTTTCATCTGCTTTTGCAAAATGTGTGAACATTCCTTCTAATTTAAGTCCCGGCATTTTTGAAATTTCTTCAATTGCATCTACACTGTCTTCATGAATCTGGAAACCAAGTCTTGACATTCCGGTATCCAGCTTAATATGAATATATGCATCTTTTCCCATTTTGACCGCAAGATTCGAAACTCCTTTCGCCATTTCTACTGTGTAAGTGGTCATCCGGACCTCATTTTCAATCATTGCTTCCCACTGATCCGGGAAAATGCATCCAAGCACAAGAATTGGTTTTTTTATATCATTTTTTCTCAAGACGACAGCTTCGTCCAGTGTTGCAACCGCGTAGCCCCAGATATAGTCTACCGGTTCCAGTAACCGGGCAATCTGGACTGCACCATGCCCGTATCCATCTGTTTTGATAACTGCGATCATCTGTACTCCATCTTTGATATTTGCTTTCATCATCTGGAAATTATAAAAAATTGCATCCAGATCCACTCGTTCACATACTCTGCTGTATTGTTTCATAATCTAGTTTTCCTCCTGTATCGTCATGGCTGTTCCTGCCTTTTGTGCAAGTTCCCTTGCGAGAAGACTGTATGCGCCTTGTTCCTTCTCTATAATCTCACCAGCTCTTCCGTGAATATAAACACCGAGAAGCGCTGCTTCCCATTCAGAAAGTCCCTGTGCGAGATACGATGCGATAATGCCTGCCAGCACATCCCCGGATCCGGCTTTTGCCATAGCCGCACAGCCGGATAGATTTACCGCTACCCGCTCTCTCGGCTTTGCAATGGTTGTTCTGGAATCCTTCAGTACACAGGTAACGTCATATTCTTTAACAAATGTACGAAGTGCTGCAATACGATCTTTTTTTACTTCAGCAATCTTCAAACCGCTGATCCGTTCAAATTCTTTCATGTGCGGTGTAAAGATAAAATGTTCACAATCTGCACCACACAGATAATCCATATGTTCAGACAAAATATTGAGTCCGTCTGCATCTATGACACAAGGTTTCTTTGTATATGCAATGGTTTCTTTTAAAATCTTCCTTGCAGTCTTCTTTGTTCCAAGTCCGGAACCTATAGCTACGACATCTGCCCAGTCGATCAAGCGATGTAGTTCATTGACATCATATTTTTCATAAGTTGTAATGATCGCTTCCGGGATCTGGCTCTGTAAGATCACGAGATTCTCTTTAGCAGTATAGATCTGCACCAGCCCGGTACCTGTCCTGTAAGCTGCAAGTGCGCCAAGATATGCAGCACCTGACATACCTTTGCTTCCGGTGATCATAAGAAGCTTTCCGTAAGTTCCTTTATTGGAGTCTGCATTTCGTTTCGGAAGAAGTGCTGCATAATCACTGCCCTCCAGTGTACAAACTGTTTCCTCATCTCTTTCCAGTGGAAGTGATACAATTCCGATATCCTCGGATACACAGATTCCTGCATAACTTCTTCCCGGATCAAGTACAAGACCAACTTTCGTCTCCTGAATTGTCACAGTATAGTCTGCACGCACTGCAGTTCCTAATACATTTCCTGTAGTTGCGCAAATTCCGGAAGGAATATCCACGGACATACGGACTGCATCAGACTGATTCACACACTCTATAATCTGTGCATATCTGCCTCCAACCTCCCGGCAAAGTCCAACTCCAAAAATTGCATCGATAATTAAAGTATACGGTTCACTTTCAAATGCTTCTTGCTCAAACTGCTCCTTAAACTGTGCTCCTGTATTTTTCAACTGTTCTATCTGATGGGCAGTCTCTGGTGTGCAGTGATCTCTGTTTCCGACCAGAACTGCTGTTACGTCACACCCTTCCCATGCAAACATTCTGGCAATCGCAAAGCCGTCCCCGCCATTATTTCCAGAACCACAGAGGACACATATTTTATTTAAATTAATTTTCCAGTCTTTAATGTGATCTACACATGCTCTGGCAGCCCGTTCCATAAGTTCCAGGGACGGGATTTTAAGTTCATTTATCGTAAATGAATCTGCCGTTTTCATCTGTTTAGCATCTGGCAAATATCTCATAGTTTTGATTCCTCCTGATAGAAAGAAACGTGCAAAGCCAGGATGCAATCTGAACAAACCTGTCTTTACACGTTATCTCCTTAATTATGTTCTTCCTTGTAGCGGCATATATTATATGACAGCCTCATCAGACTCTCGGATAAATGTACATTCTCAACAATCACACTTTCCGGGAGATTCAGATCTGTATGTGCAAAATTCCATATTCCGTGAACATTGTGATCTGCCAGAAATTTTGCGACTTTGATTGACTCATCCTTTGGAATCGTCAATGCTGCAATATCGATACTGTTCTCATCTACAAATTTCGGAAGCTCGTCCATCATATGAATTGGAACACCACGAACTTCCTGCCCGTCAAGCTCCGGATTGATATCAAACAATCCTTTTAAGATAAATCCCCGCTTTTCAAATGATGCATAGTTCGCAAGTGCACGCCCCAAATTACCAGCACCAATAATAATAATATTATGATCCTGTTCCAATCCAAGAATTTTTCCGATTTCTGAGTACAGATATTTTACATTATAGCCATATCCCTGTTGCCCGAATCCGCCAAAATTATTAAGGTCCTGACGAATCTGGGAAGCTGTTACTTTCATTCTTTTACTAAGCTCATTGGAAGAGATTCGTTCTACTCCCTGCTCGATCAGCTCCCCAAGGTATCTATAATATCTGGGTAATCTACGGATAACTGCCTGTGAAATTCCCCTGTTTTGCATGATCCGTACCTCCTTCCTTCAAAAATTTCTACTCATTATTATAGGCAATCGTTAGTATAATGTCAAACTTTTTAGTTGTTTTTTGTAGTATTTTCGTTATAATAGTATAAGATGATGCCAAAATTATGCGGCCGCAGCGCCGGACGCAGCCTTGCGGCATCTTTATTTCTCAAAATCACAGGATTTTTATCAAGGAGGATAGGATGATACTTGCATGTCACAATATCGAAAAAGCCTTTGGAGAAGAAGTAATTGTCTCCGGCGGCTCCTTTCATATAGAAGACCACGAAAAAGCAGCTCTCGTAGGACCGAACGGTGCCGGAAAGACAACACTTCTTAAGATGATCGTTGGTGAGATACAGGCGGACGGCGGCAATGTTGTTCTGACACGCGGCAAGACGATGGGATATCTGGCACAGCATCAGGATATGAATAATGACCATACGATCTATCAAGAGGTGCGCACCGCAAAAGCCGATATTCTCGACATGGAACGGCAGATTCGTGAGATTGAACAGGAAATGAAGCATTTAAGCGGAGAACGTCTGGAAGAACGTATGAATACATACCAGCGGCTTACAGCAGCATTCGAACGTGAAAATGGATACGCCTGCGAAAGTGAGATCACTGGTGTTTTAAAAGGACTTGGATTTACAGAAGAAGAATTCGCAAAACCGGTCGCGACTTTATCCGGAGGTCAGAAAACCCGTGTCTCTCTCGGAAAACTGCTCCTCACAAATCCGGATATTCTGCTTTTGGACGAGCCAACCAACCATTTGGATTTAAATTCCATCTCATGGCTGGAAACTTATCTTCTGAATTATCCCGGTGCAGTACTGATTGTCTCTCATGACCGGTATTTTCTGAACCGGGTTGTAACAAAAGTCGTCGAGATCGAACTGGGCAAGCTTACCACTTTCATGGGCAATTATACAGATTACGCCAAGAAAAAGGAAATGCTCCGTGAAGCCAGAATGAAAGAGTATCTGAATCAGCAGCAGGAAATTAAGCATCAGGAAGCGGTCATTGAAAAGCTTCGCTCCTTCAACCGTGAAAAATCCATTAAGCGTGCAGAAAGCCGTGAAAAGATGTTGGATAAGATGACCCCGGTTGAAAAACCGATGGAACTGCATACAGATATGCACTTAACACTGGAACCTTCCTGTGTCAGCGGTAATGATGTCTTAATTGTCGAGCATTTAAGCAAAGCATTTCCACCACAGATTTTATTTGAAAATATCAGCTTCGAAATCAAGCGAGGGGAACATGTCGCGATCATTGGAGACAATGGAACCGGAAAAACAACAATCCTTAAGATTTTAAATCAGGTACTCAAAGCTGATTCTGGAAGTTTCCGTCTCGGTTCTAATGTAAAGATTGGTTACTATGATCAGGAACATCACGTTCTGCATATGGAAAAAACTATTTTCCAGGAGATTTCCGATGACTATCCTAATCTTAATAACACGCAGATCCGTAAAGTGCTGGCAGCATTTTTATTTACCGGAGATGATGTATTTAAACTTATTGGTGACTTAAGCGGTGGCGAACGTGGACGCGTGTCCCTTGCAAAGCTGATGCTTTCTGAAGCGAACTTCCTGATTCTCGATGAGCCGACCAACCATCTGGATATTACATCAAAAGAGATTCTGGAACATGCACTGAATAATTACACAGGAACGGTTCTTTATGTTTCACACGACCGTTACTTTATCAATCAGACTGCAACACGTATCATGGATCTTGTTAATCATACGTTTGTAAATTATATTGGAAATTATGATTATTATCTTGAGAAAAAAGAAGAACTGACAGCCGCATACTCCAATACGTCTCGCTTAGAAAATAATTCCTCTTCTGCAGCTGCTGACTTGGCCTCTGATTCAAAATTAAGCTGGCAGGAACAAAAAGAAGCTCAGGCAAAAGAACGGAAACGCGCCAATGAATTCAAAAAGACAGAAGAACGGATCGGTGTTCTGGAAGATAGAAGTGCTGAAATTGATATTCTAATGTCGCAGGAGGAAGTTTATACGAATTCCGTAAAATGCCAGGAACTTGCAAAAGAGCGTGCAGAAATTGACGCTGAACTTGAAACTTTATATGAAAAATGGGAAGAGCTGGCCGAATAAGCCAGCTCATTTTTCTACTCTTCAAAAACACGTTTGATACTATCATAATGCAGGAAGATTCCTTCGTCAGCCAGAGCTTTGATCTCATCAGCTGTTGCAATCTTATATCCTGCAGTCTCTTCTGTCTGAAGATGCAGGTCTTCTTCTTTAAAATCCTTTTCAAAACGATAGACATCTACAAAATAATTGTCGCCTTCTCCAGGATTTTCTCTGTGATAGGTAAACATATAACCACCTGCACAGCCATTTACATCCAATCCTGTTTCTTCCAGTACCTCACGACGTACCGCTTCCTCGGAGCTTTCACCTGCCTGTGCAGCGCCTCCGGAAACTTCCCACCAGCCTGGTGCCCATGCCTTTGTCAGAACGCGGCGGGTAATCAGATATTTTCCATCTGGACGGCGGATCACACCTAGCACTGTCAAGTGATACTCATCCTCTTTCAGGCACCAGTCATTGCGCTTCATTTTTCGCCCGGTCAGCTGTTTGTTTTTATCATAAATATCCCAGTATTCCATGCATTTCAACTCTTTCTATACTAACTTTTCAGCAATCGCTTTAATAAAGTCTTCACTGTTTAACACTGTTGGATTCGGAAGTGTTGTGATAAGAGCCAGATCTTTTGTCATCTTTCCTTCCTCAATTGTATCAATCGTTGCCTTCTCTAATTTATCTGCAAAATCCATCAGCTCCTGATTTTGATCCAGTTCACCACGTTTACGAAGAGCTCCGCTCCATGCAAAGATTGTTGCAACAGAGTTCGTAGAAGTTTCTTCGCCTTTCAAATGCTTGTAATAATGACGCTGTACTGTACCGTGAGCAGCTTCATACTCGTAATATCCTTCCGGTGATACAAGCACGGATGTCATCATGGCAAGAGAACCAAATGCAGAAGAAATCATATCGCTCATAACATCTCCATCATAGTTCTTGCATGCCCAGATGTAGCCTCCTTCAGATTTCATAACACGCGCTACAGCATCATCGATCAATGTGTAGAAATATTCGATACCGGCTTCATCGAATTTTTCTTTATATTCTGCATCAAAAATTTCCTGGAAAATGTCTTTGAATGTGTGGTCATATTTCTTAGAAATTGTATCTTTTGTTGCGAACCAGAGATCCTGCTTTGTGTCTAATGCGTAATTGAAGCAGCTTCTGGCAAAGCTCTCGATAGAACCACAGAGGTTATGGATTCCCTGAGCAACCCCTGGTCCGTCATATTTGTGGACAAGTTCTTTGATCTGTGTTCCATCATCTCCTGTATACACAAGCTCTACCTTTCCAGCTCCAGGAACCTTGATTTCTGTATTTTTATATACATCACCATAAGCATGTCTTGCAATGGTAATTGGCTTTTTCCAATTTTTAACGCATGGCTCGATTCCTTTTACAACGATCGGTGCACGGAATACAGTTCCATCTAAAATTGCACGGATGGTACCATTCGGGCTTTTCCACATTTCCTTCAGATTATACTCTGGCATACGCGCAGCATTCGGTGTAATTGTTGCACATTTTACTGCTACTTTGTACTTCTTTGTTGCTTCTGCGGAATCAAATGTAACCTGATCATTCGTCTCATTACGATGTTCAAGTCCAAGATCATAATAATCTGTATTTAACTCAATAAATGGATTCAGAAGATGTTCTTTGATCATCTTCCAGAGAATTCTTGTCATCTCATCTCCGTCCATCTCTACAATTGGTGTTGTCATTTTAATTTTCGCCATGTCTTTGTCCTCCTGCCACTATATAAACTTTACTTATATGATTCTTACAATTTGAAACATTAATCTTCAATTTCGATATGAAGATTTTCCATTACATGCATGATGTGCAGATTTGCAAGTCTTTCCGCTTCATCAGCATCCCCTTTTTTGATTGCTTCCAAAATTGCTTTGTGCTCCTCGATGGACTTCTCAGCCCGGTTTTTTGCGCCTACAGACAACATACGTGCCATCTTTACATATTTATGAAAGTCCGATAACGTATGTTCCATAATCCGGCTGTTGGATGCTTCATATAGAACATGATGGAATTTACCGTCAAGATCTGACACCTGAACAACTTTGTCCTTATCCTTTTTCAAATGAAACTCAGATAAAAGAACAATTTCTTCCAGCTGCTCAATCTGTTCTGGAGTGATATGCTCTGTCGCCCATCTGGCGCACATACCTTCCAATATAGAACGAATCATGTAAATATCCTGAACGTCTTTCGGCGTAATACCTGTTACATAGGCTCCTTTATTAGGAATAATCTTTACAAGTCCTTCCAATTCCAGTTGCCTAAGTGCCTCACGGACCGGAGTCCTGCTGACTCCCATCTCCTCACCGATTGTAATCTCCCTAAGTTCATCACAATCCTTATAGACACCGGATAAAATATCCTCCCTCAATTTTTCAAATACCCTTCCTCTAAGAGAACGGTCCTGATACTCTTCCATAATTTTAACCTTCTTCGTGACCTCCTGGAATCTTTCTGACACTAAAAAGTCACCTTTCTTTTTATATAATGCACTTCGTGTATAATTGTATACAATCCAATCTCATATGTCAAGAGACAAAACAAAAATCCTTCAAAAATCCTATAGCAAAAAGAGAAAACCCGAAACTTTTTTTGAATCTTGCTCTTTCTGGTTTTCTCTTCTATGATATTTTTATTCAAGAATGCCTCGGCATTCTTGCTGCAAGGTGCGCGTCATGCAATTGCATGACATACTTCTACTGCGCACCTCTGCAATCCTGCCGGAGGCTATATCAGCTGGGGGATTGACTCCCAGCTAATATAATTTTGCACCGATCTCTCTTGGCCGGAATCCTTTTTCTTCCAGAGCTTTCATAATCTGGTTCTTATGCTCTGTACCGTAAGCTTCCATTGTAATACGAAGCTCCACGGCAGCATTACGGTTGGTGCTAACGAACTGGTTATGTTCCAGTTTAATAACATTTCCCTGGGCATCAGCAATCGTCTGAGCAACAAGCGCAAGCTGTCCCGGTTTATCCGGAAGTAATACAGATGCCGAAAAGATACGGTCTCTCTGAATCAGTCCATGCTGTACAATGGAAGACATTGTGATAACATCCATGTTGCCTCCACTTAAAATTGCAACCGCCTTCTTTCCTTTCAAATCTAACTGCTTGAGTGCTGCAACTGTCAGCAGTCCGGAATTCTCAACAATCATTTTATGATTTTCGACCATATCGAGGAAAGCTCCGACAAGCTCATCATCTTCTACAGTCAGCATCTGGTCGATGTTCTTCTTTGCATACTCGAAAATGCGGTCTCCGACACGTTTTACTGCAGTACCGTCTGCTATGGTATTTGCACTGTCCAATGTAACCGGCTCGCCAGAAGCAAGTGCCATTGTCATACTTGGCGCAGCAGCAGGCTCAACACCGATCACTTTAATCTTCGGATTCAGCATTTTTGCAAGTGTAGATACACCTGTAATCAATCCGCCGCCGCCAACTGGCGCAAGAATATAATCGACGGTCGGAAGCTCCTGCACAATTTCCATTGCAATACTTCCCTGACCTGCTACGATGTCCAGATCATCAAACGGATGCACAAATGTACTTCCGCGCTCCTGGGCCAGTTTTTCGGCATACGCACAGGAATCATCATAGACATCTCCGTAAAGAATCACCTCTGCGCCGTAGCTTTTTGTACGGTTTACTTTGATCAATGGTGTTACTGTCGGCATAACGATTGTAGCCTTGCATCCGAATTTCTGTGCTGCGTATGCAACACCCTGTGCATGGTTTCCGGCTGATGCAGCCACCAGTCCTTTTGCTCTTGCCTCTTCAGACATTGTGCTGATCTTATAATACGCGCCACGCACTTTATAAGCTCCTGTATACTGCATATTTTCCGGCTTCAGATAAACCTTACCGCCCGTCTGCTGGCTTAAGTTTTCACTGTATACCAGTTTCGTCGGAAGAGTTACGTTTTTTACAATTTCGCTTGCCTCTTCAAATTTTTCTAATGTTAACATACTTCATTCTCTCCTTTTACATCAAACAATGCATTTACAAATGTATCCGAATTAAATTTCTGCAGATCATCAATCGTCTCGCCGACACCGATATATTTTACCGGAATACCAAGTTCCGCCTGGATTGCAACTGCAATACCACCTTTTGCAGTTCCATCCATTTTTGTCAGGATAACACCGGTAATATCAGCAACTTCATTAAATTCCTTTGCCTGAGCAAGTGCATTCTGACCTGTTGTAGCATCCAGCACTACCAGTGTCTCACGATATGCGTCCGGAAATTCACGGTCAATGATTTTATTCATTTTACGAAGCTCTTCCATCAGGTTCTTCTTATTGTGAAGCCGTCCGGCAGTATCAATCAAAAGTACATCGGCATGTCTTGCCTTGGCAGCTGCAACTGCGTCATAGACTACGGCTGCAGGATCAGAACCTTCCTGGCCTCCGATCAATTCTGCTTGTGCACGGTTCGCCCACTCTTTCAACTGCTCTCCCGCTGCAGCACGAAATGTATCTGCGGCAGCCAGTACAACTTTTTTATTCTGACTGCGGAGTTTTCCAGCTAATTTACCAATCGTAGTTGTCTTTCCGACACCATTCACTCCAATGACCATGACCACCGAAGTTCTCTCTTCAAATTCATAAGCAGCTTCTCCGACGTCCATCTGCTCTTTGATGCTATCAATCAGGATTTGTCTGCATTCAACAGGTTCTTTGATATGCTGGGTTTTTACCTTTTCTCTTAATTTGTCCAGAATATCATAAGTTGCCTGAACTCCGAGATCGCCCATGATGAGGACTTCCTCCAGTTCTTCATAAAAGTCCTCATCAATATGTGTAAATCCGTTAAAAATACTGTCCATGCCGGACACAATATTATCTCTTGTCTTTGTGAGACCATCGACAAGTCGTCTGAAAAAACCTTTCTTTTCTTCTGCCATACTTTTACTCCTTTCAAGGCCGGCTCCCTGCCAATATATTTCTTTGTTCTATCTTACCTGCGCTTTCTCTAATCGTCCAGTTCATCTTCCAGAAGACTGACGGACACAAGTGTCGAAATTCCTTTTTCCTGCATGGTGATTCCGTACAGACGATCTGCCGCAGTCATTGTACCTCGTCTGTGCGTAATGACAATGAACTGTGTATTCTTTGTAAGCTTATGCAGATACTGTGCAAAACGGTCAACATTGCTATCGTCCAGTGCTGCCTCAATCTCGTCAAGCAGACAGAACGGGGACGGCTTGAGATTCTGAATTGCAAATAATAATGAGATTGCTGTCAGAGCCTTCTCTCCACCAGATAACTGCATCATATTCTGCAGTTTCTTTCCAGGTGGCTGAGCAATAATACGAATTCCTGCTTCCAGAACATCTTCATCGTCCATCAGTTCCAATGTACCTTTTCCACCTCCGAACAATTGCTTAAATACGTGGTCGAATTCCTGACAAATGTGTGCGAACTGCTCTGAGAACTGCTTTCGCATCGCTTCGTCCAATTCTGCGATTATTTTTTCCAGTGTTGCTTCTGCTTCCACGAGATCATCATGCTGCGTCTTTAAGAACTCATATCGCTCCGATACATTTTTATAGTCCTCAATGGCATTGACATTAACATTTCCCAAAGCGCGTATTTCTCCTTTTAATTCCTGAATACGCTTTTTCATCTTCGCAACATCCGTTAAATTTTCATTCCTAAGCTCCATCGCACGATTATAAGTGAGTTCATACTCTTCCCACATATAATTGATCTGCTTCTCGGCAGCTTCTTCATAACTGTTTTTCTGACTCTCCAGACGGAAGATTTCTTTATCCAGATCAGAAATCTGCCTGGAGAGGTCTTCACGCTTCTGTAAGAAATCTTTATGGCGCTGGTTCAGATCTTCACGTGTCTTCTTCGCCTTTTCAATCTCATCCTGAATTTCCACAAATAATTCTCCGGAATTCTCAATCGTCTGGCGCAGTTCCTGAATCTGAGATTCTTTTTCCTCGATTTCTTTGCTCGTACCGCCTTTACTTGCTTCCAGCCCCTTCAACTCTTCGCGGAATTTTTGCATCTCTTCCTGAATACGTTCTGCATTTTCCATTACGAACAGAACCTTTTGTTCTGTAGCAGCACAGGATAAATGTGCATTTTCCGAAGCCTGCTGCTGTAATATTTCCTGATGTTTCAGATCATCTAACTTTGTCTGCCCTTCTTCAATCTGTTTATTCAGGTCACGTTCTAACTGTTCAGACGTATCCAGCTCTACATTGATGGACTGCTGATTATCCATGATATCACTGATCTCCTGATCCAGTTGCTGTGTCTCTTTCTGAATTTCCAGCGCAGTCTGATTCGCTGCTTCGATCTTGCTCTTTGCCTGATCGGCATTCATCTTCGCTGTATTTTGGCGGACATATGCTTTCTGTAGTAAATCTTTGATCTGTTCGATTTTATCATAGTAACCGGAACGATTGTTTTTCAACTCCACGATCTCCTGCTCTGTCTTTGCTACATCAGCACGGAGTTTTTGGACAGCCTGCTCCAGCTCTTCTATCTCACGGCGTCTGCTTAAAAGGTTGCTGGAATTCTTGAATGCTCCACCAGTCATAGAACCGCCCGGATTGATCAGATCACCTTCCAGCGTTACAATTCGAATAGACTGCCTGTATTTTCTTGCAATGGCAAGTCCGTGATCAATATGATCGACAACCAGTGTTCTGCCAAGCAGAGAGCCTGCCAGTTCCAGGTACTTGTCTTCCACCATAACAAGAGTGTCTGCAAGACCGATAACTCCTGCTTCATTCAATGCCTGTGGCTGAGCGATTCCTCCATGGGAACGGATCTGCGTCAGTGGGAGAAATGTTGCACGACCGAATTTATTCTTTTTCAAAAATTCAATCATACGTTTTGCTGTCTGTTCGTTATCTGTAACAATATTCTGGATACTGCCGCCAAGAGCCGTCTCAATGGCTGTCTCATATTTTTTTTCTACTTTAATAATATCTGCAACAACACCTAACAGCCCTTTTTCATGACTGCGGTTATCCATAACACGCTTAATACTGTTACCGTATCCGTCATAGCGTTCAGTCATATTTCTAAGAGACTCCAGGCGTGAATGCTCTCTGTGGTAAGCGCTCTGACTTGCACGGATCTGCTCATTTTTTTCATTTAAAGACTTTTGAAGTTCCTGAATCTGTGATTCATAGTTCTTCTTCTCTTCTGCAAAGGAAATAATCTGATCTGATACTTCTTTTAATTCCGCATAAAATGTTTCATATTGTTCTTTCTGAAGACCAGCTTCACTTTGCGCACCAAAATATCTCTGGTTCAGTCCGGATTTCCGCACCTGGATCTGTTCCATCATAGTATCGAACTTCTGGATCTGAGCTTTTGTGGATGCACGGTTTCCGAGAATTTCCCGAATATCATTCTGGTTCTTTTCAATATCAGAACTAAGACTTGCAATACGGATCTGAAGCTTGTTCAGATTTTCTTTTTCAAGTGTTTCTGCTTTTCGGCCGGAATCTAATTCTGCCTGGAGTCTTGTCTGATCCGAAATCAGAGTACCAAGCTGTTCCTCACGCTCAGAAAGTTCCCGTTCAATGGACTGGGCACGATTCGCGTAATGCTCATCATTCATTCTGGCACTGTGGATCTGCTCCTTCAAAAGAGCAATCTGATTCTCCAACTGTTGTTTTAACATGCTTGTCTCAGTAAGCTTGCGATTATAAGTCTCAATAGACGCGTCCATCGTATCGACTTGTTCTTCAATACTTTCATATTCCTGCTTTGTATCTTCATACAAGCGGTTTGCTTCTCCCATCTGAGCCTTCGTCAGATTATCTTTTGCTTCCACATCCCGGATCTGCTCTTTCAGGCGGTCTGCCTCTAACAGAAACATATTGATATCATAAGTCTTCAGTTCTTCTTTTTTCTTCAGATATTCTCTTGCTTTCTCAGACTGCCGTTCCAATGGGCCGACCTGCTTCTCAAGCTCCGAAAGAATATCATTGACACGGATCAGATTCTGCTGTTCCTCTTCCAGCTTCTTCACAGACATACTCTTACGTCTTTTGAATTTTACAATACCGGCAGCCTCGTCAAAAAGTTCTCTTCTCTCTTCTGGTTTACCGCTCAGGATTTTATCAATCTGACCCTGACCGATAAGAGAATAGCCTTCTTTACCGATACCAGTATCATAAAACAATTCCTGGACATCTTTAAGTCTGCAGGCTGTACCATTAAGCAGATATTCACTCTCACCTGAGCGGTACACTCTTCTTGCAACTTTCACTTCATCATATTCTATCGGCAGTTTGTGGTCTGAATTATCAAGGGTAATTGCAACATAGGCAAAACCAAGAGGCTTTCTGTTTTCAGTACCGGAGAAAATAACATCCTGCATATTTGAACCTCGAAGCTGCTTTGCACTCTGTTCACCCAAAACCCATCTTACCGCATCACCGACATTACTTTTACCGCTTCCGTTAGGTCCTACAATTCCTGTTATGCCATTATGAAATTCAAATACAATTTTGTTAGCAAATGATTTAAAACCATGCACTTCCAAACTTTTTAAATACATTCTTTATTCCTCATTTTTATTAT
>OGDN01001136.1_pt1 | contig 47371 bp, 37 predicted proteins | sample 1570271 | NCBI WGS metagenome assembly OGDN01 (sample SAMEA4384481, study PRJEB24528) | human gut metagenome | reverse complement strand
CGGGCCTCCTCCTCGGTCATGCCCGAGACATCGACCGCGCCCACCGACACGCCGTCGTAGATGCGGGAGCCGTTGACCGCGCCGTCGACGGCCCAGGCGCCTACGGCCAGCGCGAAGAGCGCCAGCACGGCGGCCAGGGCGATGCGGGGCCCCGGAAAACGACGCTTGAGGACAGCCCGAACCGGAGCTCCAGAGCGACCCGCGCCCGTGCCTTGCGGGGCGGCGGACCTGAGGGGCGCCTTGGTCTGCGAAGCGGTAGTGCGAGAGCGGTCCGAGGGGGATGCGGCGCGGCGCGGCGTCGTCGCGCTCCCGCCACGCTTCGCCGCAGCGCCCGCAGCTGCGCGCCCGTTGCGCGAGGCGGTCGCCTTCGGAGCGCTCTTCGGCTTTGCTGCGGCCCGAGCGGAGGACGGCTTCGATTTGGCGGGAGTCGCCTGAGAAGCAGTGGTTCCCGGACGCGCAACCCGATTCGACGGCATGACGATGCGCCGCTCGGCTCGCGCCCGGGCGCGACGCTCCTCGCTGCTCGGACGCTCGCCAGAGGGCTTACGCGTCGCCATGGGCGCTCGAACCTTCCGAGGCGGCCTCCTCGCGGCGTCTCAGCTCGGCGCCCAGGGCGCGCGCCGCCGCCACGGAGTAGTAGATGGTGACGCCGAGGGACAAAACGAGCCCCGCGTAGATGAACCAGATGCCCCAGGAGACGGCCTCGCCGTTGAATCCGGGGAGCCAGGAGATGTCGCACCAGCCCAAACCGGGGATGAGCGGCGCGTTCAGGAGAAGCCCCGCGAATCCGATGAACAGAAACGTCGTGGCGAACTTGCCCGGATAGATGACGGGCACGCGGATGCGGTAGCGCGACAGGAGCCACGCGCCCCCGACGAGCAGGTAGGCGTCGCGCAGCACCACGACGACGATAACCCACAAGGGAATACGGCCGACGAGGAACACGCCGAGAACGCCCGTGATCATGAGGATGCGGTCCACCGCCGGATCGAGGATCTGCCCCAGCTTCGACACCGTGTGGGTGCGCCGGGCCAGCTGCCCGTCGATGAAGTCGCTGGCGGCCGCTGCGGCGAAGACGAGGGTGGCGGCGAGGTTGAAGCCCGAGAGCAGAAGCCACAGGTACACCGGGACGAGGCACAGGCGCACGAAGGAGACGACGTTGGCCGCCGTGAAGATCTCGCTCGTCACCTGCTCGGGGGCTCCTCCCCCATCTCGCTGCCCTTCGGCCATGAGGCGTCCTACTCCTTCCCTACAAAAACCGGACCCTCGTCGAGGGTCCGGCGCACGTGCCGATAACGGCATATTTTAGCAGAGAGGCAAGCCATTTCTCAGACTCACCACGAAACTTAACGACCTATTAAGCTTACGATTCCGTCACCGCGGCCTTCGGGTCGGGGACGTGCACCACGCGACAGGATTTCGCGGTGGCGATGGGCGTGTAGGCCGGATCCATGGTCAGGCACTGCTTGGGGCAGACGCGCACGCAGGTGCCGCACTGCACGCAGCGGAAGGGATCGATGGCCCAAGTGCGCTCCTTCTTCTCCACCGCGATGGCGTCGGCCGGACAGCTCTTGGCGCAGATGCCGCACAGGATGCATGCGCTCGCGTCGTTTTCGATATGGCCCTTGAGCCCCGCCGGGGCCGGTTTCTGCTCGAAGGGGTACAGCACGGTCTCGGGCTTCTTGAACAGAGAGCCGAAGGTCATGCCGCCCAGTTTGAAGCTTCCCATGCTCGCCTACCTTTCCGTGCAGCTGATGCAGGGGTCGATGGTCAGGATGATCATGTTCACGTCGGCCAAGTCGCACCCCTTCAGGGCCACGGTCATGCCGGCGAGGTTCTGCGAGGTGGGCGTGCGCATGCGCATGCGCTCCAGGTTCTTCGACCCGTTGCCGCGCGCGTAGTAGTAGCACTCGCCGCGGGGCTGCTCCAGCACATTGGAGGCCTGGGCGCCGTCGGCCGGCGCGCCCTTCACCGCCACCTCGATGTCGCCGGCGGGGATCTTCGCGCCGAGCTCCTTGATGATCTCGATGGACTGCAGCACCTCCAAACAGCGCACCTTCACGCGGGCGTAGCAATCGCCCTCGGTGGCCGTGATGGGTGCGAAGTCCGCCAGATCGCCGTAGGCGCCGCGCCCGAAGGAGCGCACGTCGTAGGGCAGGTTGGAAGCGCGGGCGAAAGGACCCACCATGGAAAGCGCCACCGCATCCTCGGTGGTGATATGGCCCACGCCCACGGTGCGGTTCTTCACCGACGTATCAGTGAGCAGCGTGTTCATGATCTGCGTGTACTCGTCCTTGATACCGTCGAGCACCGAGACGATCTCGGCCATCTGGCTCGCGTCGATGTCGCGCACCACACCGCCCACCTTCACGACGGACAGGATGACCCGTCCCCCGGTGGTCTTCTCGAACAGGTCGAGCACGCGCTCGCGCAAACGCCAGCAGTGCATGAACATCGACTCGAAGCCGAAGGCGTCGGCGGCAAGGCCCAGCCACAAAAGGTGCGAGTGGATACGGGACAGCTCGTGCCAGATGACGCGCAAATACTCGGCGCGCTTGGGCACCTCCACGCCCATGAGGGACTCGACGGTCTCGGCATAGCCGAGGGAGTGCCCCATGGCGCAGATGCCGCAGATGCGCTCGGCAATGTAGATGAACTGGTTGTAGTCGCGGGTCTCCACGAGCTTTTCCAGGCCGCGGTGCACGAACCCGATCTGCGGGAGCACGTCCACGACGGTCTCGTCCTGCACCACCAGATCGAGGTGCAGAGGCTCCGGGAGCACCGGGTGCTGGGGCCCGAAGGGAATGACAGTTGCCTTGCTCATGCTATTCTCCCTTCCCTTCTGCGGCCTTTCGGGCCTTGGCTTCCATGGCGGCGCGCACCTTCGCGGCCTTCTCCGGATCCAGGCCCGCTATCTTGGCCTCGATCTCTTCCTCAGTAGGGCCAGCGGGCGCCGGGGCGGCAGCCGCAGCCGCAGCCTTCTTGGCCTTGGCTTCCATGGCCGCCCTCACTTTTGCGGCCTTCTCCGGGTCGAGCCCGGCGATCTTCGCCTGGATCTCCTCCTCGGTGGGGCCGGCGGGCGCTTCCGCGGGCGCGGCCGCCTTGGCCTCCTTGGCCTCCTTGGCGGCGGCGATCTTCTTCGCCTTCTCGCGGGCCGCCAGCTGCTCGGGGCTCACCACGGTCATGGGGGCCTTCTCCGCCAGCTGGTAGAACATGCCGCCGAAGTCGATGGCGATGTCGCTGATAGCCACGTCGAACAAGTCGTGAATCTCGTTCTCGCAGACGAAGGCCTCGAGGTACAGATCGGTGATGGAGGGCACCACGTCCGTCTGTTTCACGTCGTTCACGTTGAAGTTGGCGAGATGCCCGTCCTTCATGTAGGAGTAGACAAGGTCGATGCCCTCCTCGGTGTTGACGGCGAGGATCTGCACGTAACGCCAGCCCTCGGCGTGGCGCGCGGCGGCCAGATCGTGAACTTGGGACAGCGGCAGCTCCTCGAAGGTCTGCTCAAAGGTCGTCATGTTCTCACGCTCCCTTCTTGGCAGCGGACAGTGCCGCCGACTTCTCGTCGAGCTTCGCCACGCCGGCCACCACGGCGTCGATGATCTGCTCGGGGCGCACGGCGCAGCCCGGGGCGTACACATCGACGGGAATGGCCTTGTCCACCCCGCCGATGACGTTGTAGCAGTCGTGGAAGACGCCGCCGGTGCAGGCGCAGATGCCGCAGGCCACGACCACCTTGGGCTCGAGCATCTGGTCGTAGATCTCGCGGACGACGCCGATGTTCTGCTCGTTCACGCTGCCGGTGACGAGGAAGATGTCGGCGTGCTTGGGGTTGCCCGTGTTCACCACGCCGAACCGCTCGCCGTCGAAGCCGGGGCACAGCGTCGCCAGAACCTCGATGTCGCAGCCGTTGCAGCTGGAGCCGTCGTAGTGGATGACCCAGGGCGATTTCGATGCGAATGCCATGTGCCTACCTCCTTACAGAAACGCGAGGAACGCGACGTTCACGCCGCCGGCGATAAGGGCCACGAGCCACGCCGACTTGAACATGAACTGCCACTTCACACGCGCGAAGTTGTTGTCGATCCAGATCTCCAGGAAGTACACCAGAAGCACGATGACGACGGCGAGCAGAATGGAGACGGGGTTCGCCCACAGGAAAAACATGCCGATCCAGCCGAGGAACAGCACGTTCTCGCACCAGTGCATGATCTCCACCATGCCGAGAGTCGGCCCGCTCATCTCGATGGTCATGCCGCGCACGATCTCCTGATGGGCGTGATGCGACATGGACAGGTCGAAGGGCGACTTGCGCAGCTTGATGGTGAGGATGAAGAGCACACCCAAGAACACGAGCCAGATGGTGCAGATGATCGGGTGGTCGAGCTGGAGCACCTCGGCCACGTCGAAGGAGCCCGAGGCCTGGAAGAAGGCCACGGCCATGAGCAGCACCATGGGCTCGTAGCTCATCACCTGCAGCGTCTCGCGGGCCGCGCCGATCTCGGCGTAGGGGCTGCGCGTGGAATAGGCGGCCATGATGAAGAACAGGCTCGACAGCGTGATGACGAACACGCACAGAAGCAGGTTGCCGCCGGAGTAGAAGATGCCGCCGGCGATGAGCGCGAACAGCAGGGCGCAGGCCACGTAGACGCCCTCGACGGAGTTGACGGAGACGCGCTCCTTCTCGAAGAGCTTGCGCACGTCGTAGTAGGGCTGCAAAAGCGGCGGCCCCACGCGGCCCTGCATGCGGGCCGAGATGATGCGGTCGAGACCGGCCAGGAGGCACCCGATGACGGGGCCCGCCACGGCGAACAGGAGGGTGCCGATGAGTGTCGTAAGCAAAGTCATGAGATCACGCCCTTCCTAAAAGCCCATCGGGCCCGCGACGATGGCGATCACGAACGCGGCGGCCATGATGAGCGTGTTGAACGCCACGCCGACCGGGGCGATACGGGCCTCGCCGAACACGGATTCCATGTACCAGTTGCGCGTCGTGGCCTCAGTGGTGCCCGACAGCGAGTTCTGGAAGGCGCGGGAGTCGTTGTCGCGGCTGATGCCGGCCAGATAGACGTTCGCCCGACGCGACTTCTGCTTCGATCCGAGGCCGGCGAACAGCACGGCCACCACGATAACGGTGCAGATGGAGGCGAGCCACAGGTTGTCCGTGGCGATATCCTGGCCGAGCATGCCGTAGACGCTGGCCACGTAGGGCTCGACGAGGGTACTGGAGATGAACGGCAAAAACACGCAGGCCAGCACGAGCAGGCAGGCCATGAGCAGAAGCGCCGCCCATTCTGTCGGCTTCACCGTGATCTCCACGTTCTCCGGCTCGCCGGCGATGCCGGAGAGCTTGCCGAGCCACTTGGCCCAGAACATGAACGTGGCGGCGCTGCCGAAGGCCAGGATGATGATGAGGGCGACCTGGCGGGTGTCCACGAAGGACACGAGCGTGGCCCACTTGGCGAGCAGCATGCCGAAGGGCGCGATGAACATGCACATGATGCCGAGCATCATGAAGCGGGCCAGGCGCGGCATGCGGTCGAACAGAAGATCCATGGACTCGATGTCGCGGCTGCCGATATGGTGCTCGGCGGTGCCGACGCACAGGAACAGAAGCGACTTCGCGATAGCATGGAACAGGATGAGGAAGCACGCGGCCCATACCGCCTCGGCGGTGCCCACGCCGGCGCAGGCCGTGATGAGGCCCAGGTTGGCGATGGTGGAGTAAGCCAGCACGCGCTTGGCGTTGGACTGCGAGATGGCCATGAACGAGCACAGAACGAAGGTGATGCCGCCCACGAGCATGACCATGACCGCCGGTGCCGGCGACACATGAAACACGGGTGCCAGCTTCACCAGCAGAAAGACGCCGGCCTTCACCATGGTGGAGGAATGCAGAAGCGCCGAGGTGGGCGTCGGGGCCACCATGGCCCCCAGAAGCCAGGTCTGGAACGGCATCTGCGCCGCCTTGGTGATGCCCGCGAAGGCCAGCGCCGTCACGGCCAAGGTGGTCAGGGCCGGGTTGTTCTGGCCGATGACGAGGAACTCGTAGAACGAGAACGTGCCCACGGTGAGGGCGCAGCACCACAGCGCCACGAGGAACCCGAGGCCGCCGGCCAAGTTCATGATGATCTGGCGGAAGGCGTTGGCGATAGCCTCCTCGGTGCGGGTGTAGCCGATAAGGAGGAACGAGCAGAGCGTCGTGACTTCCCAGCCGGTGAACATCCACTCCATGTTGTTCGAGAACACGATGACGTACATGGCGGAGAGGAACACGAACATGAGCGCGAAGAACATCGGGCGGCGATCCGGGGCCCCCTCGGGCTCATGGGCCTGGAAATCCTCCATGTAGCCCAACGCGTAGATGCAGATGCCGCTTCCCACCACGCCGATGATGAAGGTCATCAGAAGCGAGAGCGAGTCGAAGTACAGGCCGTAGGGCACCTCGATGCCGTGAGAGAACATGAACTCGAGGATGAGTGTGCCGACGACCTGCACGCCCGCGAGCACGGCGGCCCACAGGTTCTTGTAGCGCACGGCGAACCACACGATGACCGCCGCGATGGCCACGGAGATGCCCGTGCAGATGAAGTCGATGGCCATGCTCTCGAACGCGAAGAGCGTGCAGCCCGCCCCCAGGTTCATGACCACGAGCACGACCGACGCCAGCGCGATGGCAACGCCCGACGCGCAGACGATGACGCGGCGCGGCCCCTCTTGCCGCACGAATAAGAGCGCGGCGGCCACAATGAGGGGGAACACGATGAGGAAGCCGATCAGTCCGAAACTGAACTCCATTCAGGATCCTCCTAACCTAATATACCGGCCTCTCCGCAGCCTCATAATTTTCTGCGATTAGGCGAGATCCCTCGGATCCTGCTCCCTACCATAGCAAAGGAGGCGCAGGTAATCGCGCCCCCATCCCCCGACTCATGAGCAATACTCGGTAAAAGGGTCATCGTAATTGTGCAGTTGATCAATTTCCGCGAAGCCTCATCCGCTCGCGGCCGAATAGAACCGTCGGCCCAGAAGGACGCCCGCCGCGCCGCCGATCAGCGACGGGAGGAGCCACGCGAAGCCGTAGGAGTAAAGCGGAGCGGCCTCCAAGAACGCGAAGGCGCCGGTAAGGTCGTGCACGGTGAGCGCGAGGCTCGCCGCCACCGCGCCCAAAGCCGCCCCTTTGAACACCCAGGTGCCGCGCAGGTGCTTGCGGAACAGCAGGAGCACCACGGTGGTCATGAACGGCGGGCAAACGACGGACAGGATCGGGCTCGCCAGGGCGATGATGTTCGTAAGGCCGAGATTGCAGATGAGCAGCGCCGCCACGACCACGAAAATGAGGGCCGCCCGGTAGCTCACCCGCCGCATGGTGATGCGCTCGACGTAGTCGGCCGTGGCACCGCAAAGCCCAATGGCCGTGGTGAGGCAGGCCAGGCCCACGACAATGCCCAGCACCGCCACGCCGGCCTCCCCCATGAGCTTCCACACGATCATGGTGATGAGCTCGGCCTGGCTGACCGTGTGCGGCACGACGCTGGCGGACGTGGCGCCTAAGTACGTGAGGCCGCCGTAGATGACGGCAAGCAGCACGCAGGCCACGAGACTCGCCCGGGCCGTGACGCGCATCTGGTCGCGCTTCTCGCCGTAGCCGGCGGCGCGCACCGATTCCTGCACGAGGATGGAGAACCCGACGACCGCGAGGATGTCCATGGTCTGGTAGCCCGCGAGCACCCCGTCGGCGACGACGGTGCCCGTCTCGGGAGCGCCCACCGGGCCCAGCGGGTTCACGATGCCGGCGATGACCATGACCACGATGCCGGCCACCAGAAGCGGGGTGAGCACCTTGCCCACCACATCGATGATGCGCGTGGGCTTAAGCGTCAGCAAGAGCACCACGACGAAGAACGCGACGGAGAACGGGAGCAACCCGATGGCGTCGCCGAACCAGGGGGCGATGGCCATCTCGAAGGTGGTGGCGGCGCAGCGCGGCGGGGCGATGAGCATGCCCACGCATAGAATGGCGGCCGTGTTCAGCGCCAGGCCCGCCTTCTTGCCCAGGGCGTTTTGAATGGAGAGGATGGAGCCCCCCGCGTTGTTGATGGCAAACACGCCCACACAGGAGACCACCACATCGAAGAACACGAAGCAGGCCAGGCCGAGCGGCCACAGCTCGCCCGACTCCATGCCGAGGTACGGCGGGAAGATGAGGTTGCCGGCGCCGAAGAACATGGCGAACAGCGCCAAGCCGACAACCAGCGCGTCTTTGTTCACGGGCGCCTCCCCTCTCTCGTCGTCGATGCGTACGTTTTCACATCTATTGTCGATGAACGAAGGGGCCATGATGACGCATCCGGGCGGCAGTTACCCGGTCAATGCCGAAGCGGCACGAAATCGTCACGGACAACGGAACGTGCCTCGATTTCCGCGGTTCGCACCTCTGGGGAACCGCGAGCCGGTGCGACGAAAAGCCACGCCGGCCCGAGATAGTCCAGCGCGGGGCTAGCAGATGGCGTCTCGGGCCGCGTCGGAAAGCGCGATGACGAGGACGCCCTCCTTGGCGCCCTCTAGCAAGGCCGGCATGTCCAGCTCGCCAAAGAAGGCCGCGCGCTCATCGTCGGCGCCCTCCCCTTCCCCATCGGCCAGCACGATGACATCAGCTCCGGCGATGAGCTGGGCCGCAACATCGGCCGTCTCGCGCTGAAGCACGCGCACCTCCCCCACCGGCAGATCGGCCTTCACAAGCGCCGTCGCCAGATCCATGGCGAGGTTCTCGGTGTAAGTGCTGTTCTCCGGCTCGGCAGCGATCATGAGCATCCGCGGATTCTCGGGCCATTGGTCGCGCACGGCCTCGGCGAGCCCCGAGTCGTCCCTCAAGGTGGCGAACCGGTACATCCCGCGAATCTCGTAGTCCATCGGCTCCGGTGCGACGATAACTTCCATGGAGGCCTCCTTGTTGCGCCGTAGCTCAAACGGCAGCATCAAAACTAGTTTGCAAACAGCCTACCATTTCGAAGGCGCTGAGATCATTGAGTATTTTTATTGCGTTATTGACCTCCGATATAATTGCGAAAGGTAGTCAAGGACGGGGAAACATCAGGGCTCTTCCAACCAGCCAAAGGCCGTTCGGAAAAAATCTCTTGCAATGACGCAACGGTCGGGTTATCATAGCAAAGCTGCTTGAGCGGGAGCTCGAAAGCACCAACGGGTTGTGGCGCAGTTTGGTAGCGCACTTGACTGGGGGTCAAGGGGCCGCAGGTTCAAATCCTGTCAACCCGACCAGAACTCGAAAGCCGGACATTTTGTCCGGCTTTTTTGTTTTCCGGAAGCCTATCTCTTGTATACCATGCTGCATCTTCCCAGTTCAGACCTTGGGTTATGACTTGGGTTATCTATTTAACCCAATTTCGTCGATCGGCCCGATGCGCGGTTTTGCATCCCGGGCCATGATGTGACCCGTCAGCAGCGCTCGGCGGTCGCACAAAGTCGAAGAAGACGATCCTGCCAGCCGAGCGCAAAGGGAGCGCGGTTGGAAGAAGCCGCATGTATTTTAGGAGGGTCACCATGGAAGTCACTCGTCGCGATCTGTTCAAGTTCACCGGACTGGCCGCCGCCGGAGTCGTGGGGGCGAGCGCCCTTGCGGGCTGCGCCCCGAAAACCGCCGCAGAGACGGCCTCGCTCGCAGATACCGGCTCCGCCGATTCCGGGCTGCCCGCGTTCCTGCAGGCGCCCGAGCCTATCAGCGACTTCGCGGATACTCGCGAGTACGACATCGTCGTCGTGGGCGCAGGCGAGTCGGGCCTGTCCGCCGCCCACTCCGCGGTAGCCGCAGGGGCCAAGGTTGCCTGCGTCCAGAACATCGGGACCGCCCAGACCACCGGCAACATGGGAGCCTCGGTGGACACCACGAAAACTGACGAGGCCGGCATCCAAGCCTGCGTCGCCTTCCTCATGGAGAAGAACGCCTACCGCTCGAACCGCAAGCTTCTGGAAGCGTGGGCCCGCAACTCCTACGAGGCCGTTACCTGGTGGGCCGACACGGCGGCCGAGGGCGGCGCCGAATCGAAGCCCTACGATTCCCAGCGCGAGTACAACGGCTACACCTATTACTTGCACGCGAACACCTACAACCACTTGGAAGGCGCCCACAATGACGCGGCCCTGGCCGTTTGCGATGCGGTGGCCGCCGAAGGCGTGGAGTTCTTCTTCAACTCCCCCGCCGTGCAGCTGTACAAGGAGGGCGAGCGCGTGGCCGGCGTGATCTGCGAGACTGAGGAGGGCAACGTGCTCTTCAAGGCCGCCAAGGGCGTCATCCTCGCCTCCGGCGACTGCTCCGGCAACCAGGAGATGCGCGATTACTACTGCCCCGACCTGCGCGGCTTCAAGACCATGAGCCCCTTCCGCGACGGCATGGGCATGATGACCGGCATCTGGGCCGGTGCCCAGATGACGCCGGTGAACCACTCGAAGATGGTTCACGGCGGCGGCGCGCTGACCCGTCTTGAGCTGCCCTTCCTGAACCTGGACATCCACGGCGAGCGCTTCATGAACGAGGTGCTGTCCTTCGCCTACCTGAACAACCTCATGCGCGGCTACCTCGAGGAGTACGATTTCCAGAACCCCATGGCGGCGAAGTTCTTCACCATCATGCCGGCGAACTGGGTCGAAATTGGCGAGCAGTGGGCCGCAGCGCATCCCGAAGAGGTGAAGTTCGGCGTGGGCAACATGAAGATCCCCTCGGAGGACCAGTTCGTCAAGGGCGAGACCTTCGCCGAGCTGGCGGCCAACATCAACGCCTACATGGAAGCCGAGGAGTGGCACATCGACCCCATCGACGAGCAGACCATCGTGGCGTCTATCGAGGCCTACAACGAGCTGTGCGCGACCGGATCCGACGGACAGTTCGGAAAACGCGCCGACTACCTGGTGCCCATCGAGCAGGGGCCGTTCTTCGCCGTGCCCCGCGGCGCCAACTCTGTGCCGGCCGTGCTCGGCGGACTCACGGTGAACGAGAACCAGCAGTGCCTCAACGCCGACGGCGCTCCCATCGAGGGCCTGTTCGCCGTGGGCAACGCCTCAGGCCAGTTCTACGGCGGCGTGGATTACCCCATGGACGTCGAAGGCCTCTCTATCGGGCGCGCCATCACCTCCGGCTACGTGACCGGCCGCTACGTGGCGGCCCTGTAGCTCTGATAACCCTCCCCCACCTGTCGCCCCGCCGGCCTCCCTCCCCTGCCGGCGGGGCGGTGGCGCATGGGGGAAGGCCCTGTTTCCCGACGAACCGAGGCGCAATGAACGCAACCCGCTATAATGGCCCCATGGAGAAGACACCCGCACTGCGCGAGAAGCGCCACCTCGACAATCTGGAGCAGATGATCCCCTATCTGTTCGCCCTGGGCTGCGCTCGGACGTGGATGACGCTCACCTTCGCGGCGCCGTGGGCGGGGCTGGCCGTCCCCTTCGATCCCCATGTCCTGTTCGACTACTTGTACGCGGGCTTCGGCATCGCCGCCACCCTGCTCGCCCGCTCGCTCGCGCCCCTGCACCGCCATCCCTGGGCGAAGCCGGGGGCTGCGGGCGCCATGCTCGCAGCGTCGCTGTGCATCATCGCCGTCCCGGCCGCCCCGGAGGCGGCCGGCGCCCTGGCCGTCGGCGCGGCCGTCTTCGGCTCCTTTGGCTTCTGCACGGTGCTCCTCATGTACAACGAGGCCATGGTGCCCTTAAGCCTCATCCGCATTGCCTTGTACTCGGCCGCCTCCCGCTTCATCGCCGTGCCGCTCGCCTACCTCTGCCAGGGACTTTCAGGCGATCGCTTCGCCGTCGTGCTCGTACTCCTGCCGCTTGTCGCCGTGGGCAGCCTCGCCCTCGCGTTCCGAGCGCTGCCCGAGCGGGAGACGACGCCGCGGGCCTACCCCAAGTTCTCGTTCCCCGTAAAGCCGCTCGCAGTGCTGTGCATCTACGCCTTCGCCTACGGGCTGCGCTCAGCCCAGCTGCCCGCCGGCGCCGGGGTGCACTCGTCGCTGTCGACCGCCATTGTCATGGGCGGGTTCTTCATTGTCGTGTACTTCTTCTCGGACCGCTTCTCGGTGAGCGCCCTGTTCCGCTCGCCGCTTCTGCTCATGGTATGCGGGCTCCTGCTCATTCCCGCCGAGGGTATCCTCGGCACCACGGCGGCGGGCTACCTCATCTCCATGGGCATGTCCCTCATGTCGCTGCTCATCGCCCTTCTGTTCTACGACCTGTCCAAACGCATGGGCATCGCCATCATCGCACTCACGGGCGTTGTACGCGTGAACTCGCTGTTCACGCTGTGGGGCGGCAGCGTGGCCGAGCTCTTAGGCGCCTCGGGCCTCGCTCCGACGACCCAGAACATCGCCATCACCGTGGCCGTGGTCATGCTGGTGCTGGCGAGCACACTCATGCTGCTGTCGGAGAAGGACCTGGCCAGCCGCTGGGGCATCCGGCTTCTGGAGACCGATAATCTCGCCGAGGAGAGCCTGCGGGCCGAGACTATCGCCGAGCGCTGCGACGCCGTGTCCGCATCGTGCCACTTGAGCCCCCGGGAAGACGAGATCTGCTGCCTCATCGCGAGCGGCAAGACCAACCAGCAGATCGAGCGGGAGCTGTTCATTGCCTCCGGCACGCTGAAGGCGCACATCCAGCACATCTACGTGAAGTGCGGCGTGCACTCGCGCAAGGAGCTCATCGCCCTGTGCGGCGGCGAATGATGCGTGCCCCTTGGAGAGTATTTACGCCAGAAATGGACAAAATTGCGTCCAGTGAGCTGAGAAGAGGTCTTTCGCGACCCAAACTGAGCAACATTTTAACGTCTTGCGCATAAAATGAAAGCAACAAGCCGCCATACGGCACACATCCGAACTCCAGAGAACTCACTCGACGTCATTTTGTCCACCTTCGTTAAAAGTGCCCTCCGCCGTGCGCTGCGCTATTTCTCGGTGCCGTCGCCGAACAGGAGGTCGCGCTCCTCGCCGGGGAGCTTGGCGCGGGCCTGCTCGCGCAGGTTGTTCAGGCCGGCGAGATACTGACGGTACAGCACCACGGTGAGGTAGCGGCCCGCCGGCGTGAGCGTCAGCTCGTCAGCGTCGTCGGTGGCAAACGCCCCGTTGGCACGCATGAAGGCCATCTCCACGGGCAGCCCGCGCTCCACCGACACGCCGAAGTCGCGCTCGAACTCGTGCTTGTCGAAGCGCAGGCTGTACAGCTGCAGCAGGAACTTGTAGCGCATGAGGTCGCGCCGGGGCAGATCGGTCTTGCCGAGCAGCGGTGTGACGCCGGCGCGCACCAGCTCGCCGTATTCTTCCAAATTGAACGTGTTCACGAACAAATTGTCGCCCAAGTGCGTAATGGAGCCGCTTCCGATGCCCACGCACTCCTCGTAAGACACGGCGTACTCGTCCACTTCCAAATGCTGCTTGCGCTTAAGGTTCTCGTCGAGCCGGTTGAAGGTCCACAAAGTACGGCGCTCGAAGAAGGGCGCATCACCCCCCGCGAGGATCTCGTCCAAGATATGATAGAATCGCCGTTCCTTGTCGTAGTCCATTTTCCCCAGCACCTGCTCCATTTTGCGCGTGGTGGCGTGGGACTGGTACAAAGGCGAGAACGTCGTCTGATGGCAGCCGCACAGCGCGATCTTCTCACAGTCGGAGATGAGGATGTCCTCGGTCTGCGTGGGGAAGTTGAAGATCATGTCCACATTGAGCGACTCGAAATAGGGCGCCGCCTCGCCGATGCGCTCGAAGATCTCCTCCCCGCTTCCGTACTTCTGGTAGCGGTCCATCTGGCGCAGAAGCCCGTCGTCGAAGGACTGCACGCCCACGGAGAGGCGCTGGATGCGGCCGTGCAGCTTGTCAAGGTACTCCGGGATGAGGTGGTTCGGGTTCGTCTCCGAGTTCACCTCCTTCACATGGAAGAGGTCGCGGGCCAGATCGATGGTCTCGCACAGCTCGTCGATGTCCACCGTCGGCGTGCCGCCGCCGACGTACACGCTCTCGAAGTCGTAGCCCTGCGCGGCCAGCATCCGCATCTCCTGGCGCAGGGCCTGGAAGTAATCGCGGGCCCGTTGCTCGCGATAGGGGAAGCGGTTGAAGGAGCAATAGGGGCACAGCCGCTCGCAGAAGGGGACGTGCACGTAAAGCGTGTAGGGGCGGCCGGGCACCGGGTCGGGCAGCGCGCCCTCGGGCACGGGATGCAGGGTCAGGGTCTTGTCGGTCATGGCGCGAACAACGGTAGTGAGCATGCGCTCCGAGAGCATCGATACCTCCTGGGTCTATTCAAGCGTAAGGAGGATTTTAGCACTCCCTCTGGGACAATAACCGACCTTTGCCCTAAGGTATGCGGAACGCACAAACTCGCCCTGCCGCAGCCCTCCCCTCCCTGCGGCCACGGCATTCCAGCTGGAAAGGCTCCCTTCGAGGAGCCTGTCTCTTTGCTTCTGCCCAAACGGCTCTGCCATGCTGTTGCCTGAATGAGCGACTGCGTTTTACATCTGGAAAATATGCTTTTCTGGAAGCTCTACTCTGGGGAAGCTGCGCAGCCTTTCAAAAAAGCACATTTTCCAGATCGCTCTCGACCTTTGCCGGGATAGCTTAAAGTGCATCCCGAGAAAACACCAGGTTAACTTCCTGCGGAATCTCTCAATATCGAAATGCGAGCTATGAGCCATCGCTTCGATCTGGAAATATGCTTTTCTGGAAACATCATCCTGGAATATGTGCTTTTTTGAACGCGAGATTCCAGACCATGCAGAATTCAGTCCAAAAAAGCACATTTTCCAACAGCCTCAGGAGATGCGGGAATCGCTACCGACCAAGCCAGAATTGCCTTCCACACGAATGGCCGTCGCATCGTCGCTAGAGCTCTCTTGAGGCCATTCGCTCGACAGCGCTCATAAGCTCTTGCTTTGTATGGACGCCCGTCTTCGCGTAGATGCGCTTAACATGGGCCCAGACGGTGTTCTCGGAAATCACGAGATCCTCTGCTATATAGCGCGCCGAGCGTCCTCGGGCCAAATAGCCCAAGATCTCCCTCTCGCGCCGCGTTAGCCCATTCTCGTCAGCAATTATCTCAACACCGCTCTCAAGAATATCATCGATCGCTCTCGTCTCGTTCTGGATCTCTTCAGCGGAACCCTGAGTAAAGACATTCGCTTCGTGCTTACCCTCGCATTTTGAAGCGCCCTTCCGAACATCGATCTCATTCCGCGCACCGTCATCCGCATCGGTCGTCGACCGGCGATGAATCTTCCGAAGACCGAACATGAAGACGCCAGCCAATGGATAGATAGCCGCAAAAGCAAGGAGGGTGAGCAAGGAGAGGCCATAGTCAACGCTCAAAGCTCGCAAAACGCCGCCAATGCCGAGCCCCACGAGAAGAAAAAGAGCCGAACCCCCCAAATAAGCACCCGCGAGAAGGTAGGCAGAAAGATCGAGGCGGCGCGAGCAGTCGACGATGTAGAGCAAGAACACCATGCCGCAGACGTCGTAGCAGACAATCACGACAAGACCGACGAGTCCTCCAAGCGCGTCTCCGAAAAAGGGCAGGAGCGACAAAACCACAAGCAACAGCGGCAAGCAAATCCGATACACCGACGTCGGATGGGGACGCCTCAGGGCAATGGGCGCCATGAGCAGCGTGACGAGCGTCGCAGCGGCAAGCGGCACCCACATATTCACATCGCCGACCAAATGTTCTGATTGCGAGCCGAGCACGGCGGTATGCAAAATGCCGACGACCCCCACAAGGACAAATACGCAAAGGTACGCGAGAACCAAATCGCGTCGCTTCATCGAATCATCGGGCACGAGAGCGCACCTCGCGGGAAAGGCCATGCCGCGCTTTTTATAGGCGAGCAGTAGGGCCGAGAGGCACACTGCCGCGATCGGCGGTCCATAGGACCAAAAGCGATCGACACCGACTGCTAGGGGAATGAGGGCGCACTGGACGATGAGAGCACCGATGATCTGGACGGTCGGTGCGGCCGCATCTTGTTCGGCGGAGAGCGCATCGAGCCATGCAGCATTGAGAACCGTGGATGAGAAGCCGCAAAGTAAACCGCAGATAAGAGCAAGGGCGCCATCGGGAAGACCGGGGAGCAAATTTGCCCCGCCGAAGAGAAACCCTAGGGACAGCGCAAGTACAGCAGGATATTGCCTGAGCGATCCAGACGATAGGCGTCCCCTGCGCGCCTCAAGCACGATCAAAGACGCTGTAGCAAGCGACGCGACGAGCATGGGAGCCATGAAGCTCAGCTCCGAAATAAAGCCGACGTTGGAAAACACCGACCCCATCGCTGTCAAATAAGCTACGCCGAGCGCCGCCTTGCAAAGACCGAAGCCGAACACCCCCGCCAATGTTTTCGCCAGCCCGTCGGCCATCAACACCTCCCCTCTCACAATTCGGATTATTCTACTGCTCGCACATGCTCGCCCATAACCCGAATGCCTCATTTTTTACAAACTTGAATACTGCATATAGCTGATCAGGCCTTATTCGAAAATATACCCAATTTTCGGTCATACGGGCGGCCGTATCGCTCGCAAGAAATGCACCAATTTTCGGGGTCGCGGCCGCTGCAATTGCGCTCCATACTTCCAAAGGTCCACGCCGCGCAAGCACGGAGTCGCGGCATCAACAATCCCAAAAGGAGGAAATGCGCTTATGAAGCTCAATCGCAGGGACTTTATCATAGGGTCCTTGGCTCTCGGTGGAGCCGCCGCCGTCGGAGGCCTGGCTGGATGCTCCGCTCCAAAACAAGCGTCAACTGATCAAGAAACTATGCCGACCACCGGCGCCGAGAAGGGGATCCCCGAAAACTTCACTGACGGCAAATGGATCGGCACGGCCATGGGCCACGACGACGAGCTGATTGCCGAGGTAATTGTGGCCGACGGAGACCTCGCCTCGATTCGCGTGCTGCGATGCGACGACACCATCGGCATCGGTACGACAGCGGCCCCCATGATGGCAGCGCGAATTCTCGAGGCGAAAAACCTCGACGTCGATGTCGTCTCAGGTGCAACGACCACTTCCATCGCCGTCAGAAATGCCGTCTCGGATGCAATCATGAACGCTGGCGGTGACTCGGCGACCTTCAGCCTGGGAGCTGCAGAGCCAAACGACGGCGCTGACCAAGCCATCGAGGTGGACGTTGCGCTGGCGGGGGCCGGCACCGCAGGACTCATCGCCGCCGTTCGCCTCTTGGAAGCCGGCAAATCGGTCGTCCTCTTCGAGAAACAGGACATCGCAGGTGGCTCGATGCCGATGACCTACTCGGGCGTGGCGGCTGCGGAATCAGAGCTGCAGACGAACTACGCGCTCGGACGGCACGACGAGAATCCCATGTTCAGCAAGACAGGCATGCTGGCGGTCATGAGCAAGTACCTCGTGCCCGAAAACGACCGTTTCGATGGCGCGATGCCCTATCAAACCGCGATGTACGATAATTCCGGCAAACTCGTAGACTGGCTGCACGGCATGGGCGTGGGCTTCTACAGCCTTGGCGTGAACCCTGCCTATGGCGTGACCCCCTATCTCGCTCCCGGGTGCTACATGGGCGGCTGCGGTTACACCAAGGATTTCCTCGTCGACCGCGTTGGCGCGCTCGGCGGCCAAATCGTCTACGCCACGAAAGTCACTGAGCTCGTGCAAGATTCGGACGGGCGCGTCACCGGCCTTCTGGCTGAAGGGCGCGACGGATCCACCTGGACGGTGAGCGCGAAGGCCGTCTGCCTCACTACCGGCGGATTTGCCGCGAATCCCGAGATGATAGCTGAGCACTACCCCGAGTACGCGGAGTACAAGTTCAACTGCGCCCCGGGATCCACCGGCGAGGGCATTCTCATGGGACAGAAAGCCGGCGGTGCCATCGAGTGCATGGGCCGCGAGCTTGGCGCGTTTCTCTCGACGACGAGCCAAGCGGGTTCCAACTTCGAGATCGCCTTCCTCTACCAGACCACGCCGGGCATTATCGTGAACGCCTCGGGAGCGCAGTTCGGCAACATGATGTCCGACAACCACGGTATGCTCGGCCGAGGCTTGCGCGATGCCGCCAACGGGGGCGCCTTCTTCTATATCACCGATGAGTCGGGGCGCATCACCACCAACAAGAACGAACTCTACGCTATGGACACTTACAAGTGCCTCGAGCGACGCGGAGACATGGTTCACTACGCCTCGGTTGAGGAAGCGGCAGAAACCCTCGGCCTGCCCGAGCTGGCGGACACCATCGAGGCCCACAACGCCCATGCCCTCGCCGGCGAAGAGGACGAGTTCGGACGCAAGAACCTTCCGTACCTCGACACCTACAACGGCATTTGGGTCATAAGCTGCATTCCCACCTTCTACCTGACGACCGGGGGGCTGGCCATCGACACCGCGGGCCACGTGCTCACCGAGGCCGGAAAACCAGTAGCGGGCCTGTACGCCGCCGGCGACGCGTGCGGCTCCATCGAGGAGAAGGACGGCCGCCCTTACGCCATGGGATTCGACGCCGCCATGAACTACGGCTACCTTATGGCAGAGGCCATCATCGCCGACCTCTAGCAGCTAGCTTCGTCATCTCTTCCTCTTGCGCCGGGAGCCGTCGGGTTCCCGGCGTCTCGCCTTTTCGGGAACCCCCCTACTCCTCATCTCCCACATGGGGGGCGAGCACGGCGGTGAGGACTCTCAGGTGGGCCTTGCTGCGGTTCAGACAGGGGACGTAGATAAAGGCCTCGTCGTCGGAGCGCTGGCGGTGGGCGCCGCGGCGGAAATCGCCGGCATGGGCGTCGTCGCAATGGGAGGCGGCCTTGCCCGTGTTCTCCAGGGCCCCCGGCTCCTCGTCCGCGTTCACCTTCTGCCCCGAGAGCACCGCCCGGTAAAGGGGCTCCAACTCGTAGGGCACGTCGTAGAGCGTTTCCAGGCAGTCCACGGAGAAGTTGGGGCACACCATGAACAGGCGGCTGCCCGGCTCGGCGGCCTGGGCCAGGCGCACGAGGGTGGGCCGGGTGAAGGGCGACAGCCACGTGCGGCCCTTGTCGAAGCGGCTCTGGTAGCTGATGGTCCACGACCGGCGGTCGAGGCCCAGCTCGCCGGCCACGGCCAAACTCGTGGCCCCGGTCTGCAGCTCGTAGGTATCCCCCGCCTCGATGTCCTTCAGCGGAATGGAGTGGAACGAGAACAGAAGGCGATCTCCCGACTCTTCGGAAAAGCCCGCGTTGCGGATGGAGGCGGCCACGGCCCGGACGTAGGTGGCGTCCTCGCCGTAACCGTCGATAAGGCGCACGTCGCCCTTGAACCTCGCGCGGCGCACCGCCTTGGCCACGCCGTCGCTCACCGAGCCGGTGGTGGAAAACGCCGACTGAGGGTACATGGGCAGAACGACAAGCTCGGTGCAACCCTCCTCCTTCAGCTCTCTCACGGCCTGCTTGAGGGAGGGCTTTCCGTAGCTCATGCCGGCGCGCACGACCACGGGCAGCCCCTGTTCGGCGTAGTGCTCGTTCAGCCCGCGCTCCAGTGAGGCGGTGATGGCGATGAGCGGCGAGCCCTCCTCCGTCCAGATCTTCTCGTACTTCTCCGCCGAGGCGCGCGAGCGCTTGCGCAAGATGCTCGTGTGCAGAAGCGTCCACCACACCGGGCGCGGCATGGGGCAGATGCGCGGATCCATGAGGAACTGCGACAGGTACTTCTTCACGGCCTTTTTCGTGGGAGCCTCCGGGGTTCCCGTGTTCGCGATGACGACGCCCACCTTGCGCGGGACGGGGGCCTGCCTCTTACTCATCGGGTACCTCTCCTTCCACGGAAGGGACGGGCGAGGCGGCCATGAGCTCGGCCACCTCGCGCCCCGCGTCGGTCTTGCCCAGCGAGCGCTCAGCAAGCGTGTCGAGCGCCTCCTGCAGATCCCGCGGCAGGTTGTCGGCGAAGGCCATGGGCTCGCCGGTCGTCGGGTGCTCGAAGGCGATAGTGTAGGAGTGCAGGAACTGTCGGCGCAGCCCCAGCTGGGCCCGAGCGTCGCGGGGGCCGTGGGCGTTGTAGACCGGATCGCCCACGATAGGATGGCGCGTGTACTGCATGTGCACGCGGATCTGGTGGGTGCGCCCGGTGAACAGCTTGCACTCGATGAGACTGTAGCCGTCGTCCTTGGGGCCGGCCTCGAAGCGCTCGAGCACGCGAAACGTCGTGATGGCCTCCCGGGCGCTCGGCACGTCGCGCACGGCCATGCGGCACCGCTCGTCGGCGGAGCGCGCGATGGGCGCGTCGATCATGCCGGTGTCGTGGGCCATGATGCCGTGAACGAGCGCGATGTAGTGGCGGTCGACCGCCCGATCCTGAATTTGCGCCATGAGCTCGCGTCCGGCCTCGTCGGTCTTGGCCGCCAGCATAAGCCCGCTCGTGTCGCGGTCGAGTCGGTGCACGATGCCGAGCCGGTCGGCCTCCTCCCCCTGCACGTTGCACAGGTTCTCCTCGCCGCAGTGCCAAATGAGCGCGTTGACCAACGTACCGTGGGCGTGATCGACGGAAGGGTGGCAGACGAGCCCGATCTGCTTCGAGAGCACGAGCATGTCCTCGTCCTCGAAGCGCACATCCAAGTCGATGGGCTCGCCGTAGACCACCACGGACTCCGGCTCGTCGTCCACTTCGTAGACGATGGTGTCCCCCGCCGCCACGGGATGCTTCTTGGAAACCGTGGCGCCGTTCACGAACACGCGGCCCTCCTCGATGGCGCGCGCGGCGGCCGAGCGGGAAGCGTAGAGCCCCCGGGCGGCGCACAGGGCATCCAAGCGGCTTCCGGCGTCTTCGGTGGTGACGATATGGCAAAGCGAGCGTGACATGGCATCCATTCTATCGACGTCCTGCCAGAGGGTCATCCCCCGAACAGGCTACTTCTCCTCCGATGCGACCTCCTTCGCGGGCGCATCCTTCCTCATGGACCAGAGCATCCCCGCGAAGAACAGCACGAATCCGCAGGTAACCCCGATATCGGCGACGTTGAACGTAGGGAAGCTGATAAACACCGTATCGATGAAATCGACCACATAACCCAACGTGAAGCGGTCAAGCGCGTTGCCCAAGCCGCCGGCCACAATCAGCGCGATCCCCACCGTCTCCACGGCACTGGCGCGCTTGCCGACCGTGAACAGGTACACCGTGAGCGCGACGCAGACGAGCATCGACATCACCCCGAGGGCGAAGGTCGATTCGTCGAACATGCCCCAGGCGGCGCCGGTGTTGTGCACGAGCCGGAACTGCACCAGGCCGAGAAAGGGGCCCGCCATCACCTGGCCCACGGAGAAGCTGTTGAAGTAAGCTTTCGTGGCGATATCGAGGACAAGCCACAGCGCGGCAAGAGGAACGAAGATGGCGGCGTTGCGCTTGCGCCGGCTGGGAAGCCTCTCCTCCACGGCAGAGGCCTCCCCTTGCTCTTTCTCTATGGTCAACGTCTCGGGGGCGGCCACTTACTCGGCCCCGCCCTGAATGGCGTCCAGCGCGTCCCCGCAGCGCTCGCACACATCCGGATGGTTCGGGTTGCCGCCCAGCTCGCGAATGTTCCAGCAGCGCGGGCACTTCTCGCCCTCGGCCACCGTGACCGCCGCCGTGATCTCGTCGCCGTCGCCTTCCACGAACTGCACCTTGGCCACAATGAACAGCTCCTCGAAGACCGCCGGGTCGAAGGAGCCGGCCGTGGCCACCAGCGCCGCCGGGGCCGTCACGGTAAGCGACGCCTCCTGGCTCTTGCCGATGATCTTCTCGTTTCGCGCCTCCTCCAGCGCCTTGGTGACCACCTCGCGGACGGCCATCATCTCCTCCATGGTCGCCACTTGCGCGCCCGCATCGGCAGGCAGAGAAGGCACGAAGTCGCGCGCGCACGGCCAACCGGCCAGCTGCACCGAGGCCTCGCGGCCCTCGATGGCGCGGAAGGCCGGCGGGTAGCACTCCCACACCTCGTCGGTGGTGAACGACAGGATGGGGGCCATGACCCGCACGAGCACCTCCAGGATGTTCATGAGCACGGTCTGCACGGCCCGGCGGCGCGGCGAGGCCGGCGCCTCGGCGTACAGGCGATCCTTGGTAACGTCCATGTACACGGCGGAGATGTCGTTCACGTAATCATAGAGGGCCCGGTAGACGCTGTTGAAGCGGTAAGACTCATAAGACGCCTCCACATCGGCGAGCAGCTGCGAGAGGCGCACGAGGGCCCACTGGTCGAGCGGCTCGAGCGCGTCCCAGTCCTCCACGAAGTCATCCGGCGTGAAATCGTTCAAGTTGCCGAGCAGGAAGCGGAAGGTGTTGCGGAAACGGCGGTAGGCGTCCGAGACCTGCTTCAAGATGTTCTCCGAGATGGACACGTCCTGGGAGTAGTCGCAGGACGACACCCAGAGGCGCAGCACGTCGGCGCCGAACTTGTTGCACATCTCCTCCGGATCGATGCCGTTGCCGAGCGACTTCGACATCTTGCGGCCCTCTTCGTCCACGGTGAAGCCGCAGTGCATGACCGACTTGTAGGGAGGCACGCCGTAGGCGCCGATGGAGGTGAGCAGCGACGACTGGAACCAGCCGCGGTGCTGGTCGGAGCCCTCCAGGTACATGTCGGCCGGGAAGGTGAGGCCGTCGGTCTCGGCGCGATGGCGGCAGACGCTCGTGTGCGAGACGCCGGACTCCCACCACACGTCCAGGATGTCCTTTTCGGGGATGAGCTCGGTGCCCCCGCACACCTCGCACTTGGTGCCGCGGGGCAGATACTCGCTCGGAGCCTCGGTGAACCAGGCATCGGCGCCCTTGGTGTTGAACAGCTCGATGACCGCATCGAAGGTTTCGGCCGTGGCCACGGTGTTGCCGCACTTGGCGCACTTGAACACGGGAATCGGCACGCCCCAGCTGCGCTGGCGCGAGATGCACCAGTCGGGACGGTCGGCCACCATGGCACCGATGCGGTTCTTGGCCCAAGCGGGAATCCACTCCACTTCCGAGTTGATGGCGCGCAGGGCGTCCTCGCGCAGGGCGTTCTTGTCCATGGAGACGAACCACTGGTCCGTGGCGCGGAAGATGACCGGCTCGTGGCAGCGCCAGCAGTGCGGGTAGGAGTGGTTGATCTTCTTCTCGGCCACCAGCGTCCCCTGCTCGCGCAGCCAGTCGATGATGACCGGGTTGGCCTCGTCGGTGGAAAGGCCGGCGAACTGGCCCGCCTCGCCGGTGAACACGCCGTTGTCGTCCACGGGCATGAGCATGGGGATGTCGAACTCCAGCGCCACGAGGTAGTCGTCCTGGCCGTGGCCGGGGGCCGTGTGCACGGCGCCGGTGCCGGTGTCCAAGGTGACGTGGTCGCCGTAGATGACCGTGCCTTTGATGTCGCGGCGGACGGGCGCGGTGTAGGTGAGGCCGAACAGCTGCTTGCCCGTCAGCGCCACCGGCTCGCCGTCGGCGCCGCGCACAAAATCATAGTCCTCCCAGCCGGCCACCTCGGCCACGGTTTCCACCAGCTCCTTGGCCATGATGAGGTTGTCACCGCCCACCGTGACCATGACGTAGTCGGCGTCCGGCGCCAGCGACACCGCCGTGTTCGCCGGCAGCGTCCAGGGGGTGGTCGTCCAAATGAGCAGGTAGGCGTCGCCCTCGGCTCCGGAGGCCTCGAACACGCCGGGCATGGCGTCCAGCTTGAACTTCACGTAGATGGAAGGCGACACCTCGTCGGAGTACTCGATCTCCGCTTCGGCGAGCGCCGTATGGCAGTGGGTGCACCAGTGGATGGGCTTGCGGCCGCGGTAGACCGAGCCTTTCAGGTACAGATCCTTGAAGATCTCCACGTTGCCGGCCTCGTAGTTCGGAATGAACGTGAGGTAGGGGTGTTCCCAGTCGGCGTTCACGCCGAGGCGCTTGAAACCGTTGCGCTGGATGTCGACGTACTTCTCGGCCCACTCGCGGCAGCGTTGGCGCAGCTCCACCTGGGAGATCTCGGCCATCTTCTCTGGCCCGAGCGTCACCTCAACCATGTGCTCGATGGGCTGGCCATGGCAGTCCCATCCGGGGATGTAGGGAGTGAAGTACCCGCGCTGGGCATGGCTTTTGACGACGAAGTCCTTCAGGATCTTGTTGAAGGCGTGACCGATGTGGATGGGGCCGTTGGCGTAGGGCGGCCCGTCGTGCAGCACGAAGGGCTTGCCGTCGGCGTTCTTCTCCAGCACGCGGCGGTAGATGTCCATCTCTTGCCATGTGGCGAGCCGCTCCGGCTCGCGGGCCGGCAGGTTCCCGCGCATGGGGAAATCGGTCTCGGGCAGGTTCATGGTGTCCTTGTAGCTGTTTGACACGGCGCTTCCCTCTTCCACTTCGAAATCGTCCTCTATGTCACGGCCTGCGCGCCGGTGGGGCGCCAGGCGTCTGTGAGCGCATCTTGCAAAGTATACGGCAAGGGGGCGCAACAGGGGCAATGGTTACAACTTTTTCTCAGGAAAGGCTTCATTGGCCGCAGCCGGTGCAATGGGTCCGATTTGCGCTAGAATATCGGATGCGCAGCAGCGTGCCGCAAAATGCAGCCCCCTACCCGATAAGGAGCCCTCCATGGCCTTCGCCATCGTCACCGATTCCTCCTCCAATCTCACTGAGGAGGTCATCGACCAGTTCGACCTACATATCCTTCCGCTCACGTTCATGGTGGATGGCGAGGAGCATCACAGTTACCTCAAGGGGCAGAAGACCGACCTTAAGCAGTTCTACACCATGATGCGCGAGGGCAAGGTCATCACGACGTCGCTGCCGAATCTGAAGGACTCCCGCGAGCTGCTGAAGGGGCTTCTTGCCTCGGGCCAGGATGTGCTCTACATCGGGTTCTCCAGCGGGCTTTCCGGCACCTACCAGGCCATCGACCTTCTGCTGGCCGAGCTGGCCGACGCCTACCCGGACCGCACGGTGCTCGCGGTGGACACCCTGGCCGCCTCCATGGGCGAAGGGCTGCTCGTCTGGTACGCCGCCAAGATGCGCGAGGAGGGTGCGTCCATCACCGAGGTTCGCGACTGGCTGGAGGCCAACAAGCTGCATCTGGCCCACTGGTTCACCGTGGACGACCTCATGTTCCTGTTCCGCGGCGGCCGCGTCTCCCGCACGAGCGCCTGGGCCGGCACCCTTCTGAACATCAAGCCGGTCATGCACGTGGACGACGAGGGCCACCTCATTCCGCTGGAGAAGGTGCGCGGGCGCAAAAAGTCGCTGAAGGCGCTGGTCGATCATATGGAGCAGACGGCCACCTCTCCCGTGGCGGATCAGACCGTGTTCATCAGCCACGGCGACTGCATCGAGGACGCCGAGTACGTGGCCGACCTCGTGAGAGAGCGCTTCGGCGTCACCGACATCCTCATCAACTACGTGGATCCGGTCATCGGCGCCCATTCCGGCCCCGGCACTATGGCCCTGTTCTTCCTGGCCAGTGAACGATAGCGACGCTTACCTGCCGCCGTGGGAGGGCCCGGCCATCCTGTTGGTGGATCTGGACGCCTTCTTCGCCTCCGTCGAGCAGCTTGACCACCCGGCCTGGCGGGGCAAGCCCGTCATCGTCGGCGGCGATGCGGACGCCCACGGGGTCGTCTCCACCTGCTCCTACGAGGCCCGCGCCTTCGGAGTGCGCAGCGCCATGGCCTCGTCGCTAGCACGAGCGCTGTGTCCCGAGGCCATTTGGACGCATGGCCATTTCCACCGCTACCGCGAGGTGTCCGCCGCCATCATGGCCATCCTGCGAGACGAGACGCCCCACGTGCAACAGGTCTCCATCGACGAGGCCTTTATGGACGTCACCCCCACTGCCGTGAACACCGAGCACCCGGTTCTCGTGGCCCAGCGCATCCAGGAGCGCGTGACCGCCCTCGGCGTCACCTGCTCCATCGGCGTGGGCACCTCCAAGTCCGTGGCGAAAATCGCCTCGGACCGCGACAAGCCCCGAGGACTCACCGTGGTCTTCCCCGGCACGGAGGCGGCCTTCCTGGAAAAGCTGCCCGTGCGCACGCTCTCCGGCGTGGGGGCAGCCGCCGAGAGGACGCTCCTTTCCCACGGCGTGCGCACCTTGGGAGCCATGGGCCGGGCCGACGGCGCCCTTCTGCGGAAGATCTTCGGGAAGAACGGCGAGATGATGCGCGATAGGGCCCTGGGACGAGATCGGTCGGAAGTGGCCGAGGACGACGAGGTGAAGTCGGTCTCCAACGAGGTGACCTATGCGCGCGATTTGGAGACGCGCGAGGACATCGAGGCGGCGCTTTCCACTATTTCGGCGAAGGTGGGAAGGCGTCTGCGCCGAAAGGGGCTCAAAGGTCGCACCGTGGCCGTGAAGGTGCGTTACGACAACCGCACGACCCGCTCGGCCCAGTGCGCGCTTCCCGCTCCCACCGACGACGACATCGCGTTCGCCCCCGTGGCGCACCGCCTGGCACAGGAGCTGTGGGCCCCGGGCATGAAGGTGCGCCTGCTCGGCGTGGCCGTGACCCATTTCGAGGAGGACGGCGCGCCGGTGCAGGAAACGCTCTTCGACGCGGCCGCCCTCGGAGGCGACGACCGTGCAGACGCGACCCAAGGCGCAGCGCTCATCCGCGACGAGAAGAAGCGCCGCAGCCTTCTCGCCGCCACCGACGCTTTGCAGGAGCGCTTCGGCGATGGCACGGTGCGCTTCGGCTTCGAGCTGCGCCAATCCGGCAACACCACCGGCTCCTCCTCGAAAAACGTCGAGGACTACAAGTAGCTTCCCTTACAATAGACGTCAGTAAACGCGACAGAAGGAGCGAGCATGGCGCTGGTTTTGGCGATCGACATACGGAACACGAGGACGAGAATCGGGCTGGCGCTTGACGGGCGGCTCGTCTCCCAGTGGGCCGTCCCCACCGATCCCGACGAGACGGCCGACGGCGCCGTGGCCTGCGTCCTCGGCTTCTTCGACGCCCTCGCCCGCGGCCTGGCGCCCATCGAGGAAGGCGCACCCGGCGCCATCGACCTTCCCGAGAGCGCGCCTTTGGCGGACGGGGCCATCATCGCCTCGGTCATCCCGGCCCTCACCGGCGTATGGGCCGACGCGGCGCGGCGTCTCACGGACGCGCGCCCGCTCACCGTGGGCCCGGGCCTGAAGACGGGCCTCAAGATGAACTTCTCCGATCCTGTGGCCGTGGGCGCCGACCGCGTCGCCGAGATGGTGGGCGCCAAGAGCACCTACGGCGCGCCGGCCCTCGTCATCGATCTGGGTACCTCCACCACCTTCGAGCTTTTGGACGAGACGGGAGCCTTCCGCGGCGGCATCATCGCCCCGGGCATGAAACTCGGCGCCCAGGCGCTGGCCCGCGGGGCCGCCCAGCTGGCCGCCGTGGAGCTTCGAGCCCCCAAGTCGCTGCTCGGCCGCACCACCGTCGAGGCCATGCAGGCGGGCATCGTCATGGGGGAGGTGGCCCGCATCGACGGCCTCATCGATATGATCTGGGCCGATTGCGGCTACACGACCCCCGTCATCCTCGTGGGCCAAGACGCCGAGACCATCGCCGCGCTCATGGCGCACGCCGTCACCGTCGACCAGACCCTCGCCCTCCGCGGCCTTCTGGAGCTCTATACCGCGAACACACGACGTTAATTAAACTTGAAGATTTTCTGGGCGATCTGGTAGCCCTTGAGTCCGATCTTCTCGCCGGCCTCCGTGGGCAGATTCGTGGCCAGATTCAGCGCGTTGGAGCGGACCCGGCGGTACAGCGACGGGTTTTGCTCCTTCAAATAGGCCCATATGTCCTTCAGATCCTGCTCGTCGGTCTCGCCTCCGCGCATGCGCAGAAACACCGAGCAGATGCACATCATCATGGAGAGGTAGTTGCGCAGGTAGTGGCGCAGATGGCGGTTGCGCACGGCCTGCGGGTCCACGTTGTCAATCATCTGCCGTGTGACGCGCAGCTGCTGGTCCATGCGGCCCATCATGACCTTCTCGTTGACCGACTGGTCCTCGCGGCCGATGAAGTAATGGTAGGCGTCCACGTTGAAGTAGCGCATGGTGCGCACGTAGACCAAGGGCTCGTAGACGAAGATGTTGTCCACGTAGAAGGTGTGCTCGGGCAGCTCAAGGTGCATTTTGCGCAGCATCTCGGTGCGATAGTACACCGAGTGCATGAGCAAATACTGACTCGGCAGGAAGGTTCCCACCTCGTCCCAGCCGAACTCGTAGCCCTCGGGCAGCACGTTGCCGTAGCCCATGACCTTCTGCTCCCCCTCGTCCACCTTGTCGTAGACGTAGTTGGCCACCACCATGTCGCAGGGCACCGGCGCATCCAGCTGGCTGCGCAGATACACCATGAGCGGAAACATCGCCGCGGGATCCAGCCAGTCGTCGGAGTCGACCACCTTGAAGTAGAAGCCGCTCGCGTTCGCGAGCCCCGTGTTCACCGCGCCGCCGTGGCCCTTGTTGGGCTGATGGATGGCGCGGACAATGTCGGGGTGCTCGTTCTGCCAGCGGTCGCAAATGGCCGCCGTGTCGTCCTTGGTCGACCCGTCGTCCACGAGCAGGATCTCGATGTCCTCGCCGCAGGCGAGCAGCGTCTCCACGCAATGATCCATATAGGCTGTCGAGTTGTAGCAGGGCACGGCGAACGTGATGGTCTTCAAAAGCGCCTCCTTCGTCGGGGTCTCGGTGCGCGGGTGTTCCACCTCGCGCGGCGTCCTAGGCGTCGGCCGTCTCCGTCAGGATCTTCTCGGATGCGGCCAGGGCGTCGGCGACCACCTTGTCCATGTTGAAATAGCGGTACTCGGCCAGACGCCCCAGCGGATGGAAGTTCGGCAGCGCGTCGGTCAGGCGGCGGTAGCGCGCGTAGAGCGCGTCGTTGTCATCGTTGATGATGGCGTAGTAGGGAATCTGGGTCGCCGGATCCTCGTAGGCCCGGGAGTACTCGCGCATGATGGTGGTCTTGTCGCCGGTCTGCTCCGTGAGCCACTTGAACTCGGTGATGCGGGTGTAGTCCTCGGTCACCGTGTAGTTCACGGTGCCGCAGGGCAAATGGTAGGTCTCGTCGAAGGTCTCGTAGACAAAATCGAGGGAGCGGTAGGGCAAGCGCCCGAAGCGTCCCAAGAACAGCTCGTCGAGGGGGCCGGTGTAGACGATGGGTCCCTCGAAGGACGCGCCCTTGATATGAATGGCCTCCAAGGGGGCGTCTTCCTCGCGGCCGGCGAAGACGAGATCGAAGACGCTTTCCGCCTCGGTGCCCAGGCAGACGGTGATCTTCTCGTGGCCGAGCAGGTTCTCGAACAGGCGCGTGTAGCCATCGATCGGCATCCCCTGGAAGGCGTCCTGGAAGTAGCGGTTGTCCCGGGAGATGAACACGGGCACGCGCGCGGTCACCGAGGGATCCACTTCCTCGGGAGTGAGGCCCCATTGCTTCTGGGTATAGTAGAGGAACACGTTCTGGTAGACGAAGTCCGCCACCTCCTGAAGCTCCGGATCCTCCTGGGCGCGCAGCTCGTTGATGGTGACCTTGCGCTCGTCGCCGAAGGTGTCGACGAGCTTCTCGATGAGCCGGGCCGCCTTCTCGTCGCCGAAGGCAATTTCCATGGAGTTCTTGTTGAAGGGCACGGGCATGTAGGTGCCATACCAATCGGCAAGCACCCGGTGCTGGTAGCTCGACCACTCGGTGAAGCGGGCAAGATAGTCGTAGGCGCGCTGGTCGTTGGTATGGAAGATGTGCGGCCCGTAGCGGTGCACGAGCACCCCGGCCTCGTCGTACTCGTCGTACATGTTGCCGGCGATGTGCGCGCGCTTCTCGATGACGAGCACGCGAAGACCGCCCTCTTCGGCAAGCTGCCGGGCACTGACAGCCCCGGCAAAACCGGAGCCGACAACGACGGCGTCGTAGTCTTCGATGGCGATATCGCGGAAATCGGCGTAATTAACGGCCATAACGGGTTCTCTCCCTCGTACTCGTTGATGCGAATGGGGCGCCGGCGCTCGGGCGGCGTCGTTCGGAGGATATTGTACCCAGCCCGCATCCGATGGCCTCCAAACCCCATACAAACCGAATAAATGAACCTGCCGCACGGTCGCGCCGTGCGGGGCGACGGCCCGTGCTCTATCATGAGGGCAGGATACCCGTGAGAAAGGACGTTCCCGTGAGCCAGTTCCTCGATTCCATGATCGCCCGCGCGAAGGCCGACAAGAAGACCATCGTGCTTCCCGAGGGCAACGACATCCGCACCCTCAAGGCCGCCGAGGCGATTCTCGCCGAGGGCATCGCCGACCTCATCGTCTTGGGCGACGCCGACGACATCACCGCTGCCGGCTGCAACTTGGAGGGCGCCCGCATCGTCGACTTCCGCACCTCCGAGCTGCGCGAACCCTATGCCGAGAAGCTGGCCGAGCTGCGCGCGGCGAAGGGCATGACGCTCGAGCAAGCCCTCGAGCTTATGGACAACGAGCTGTACTTCGGCATGATGATGGTGAAGATGGGCGAAGCGGACGGCCTCGTCTCGGGCGCCTGCCACTCCACCGGCGACGTGCTGCGCCCGGCCCTGCAGATCCTGAAGACCGCTCCTGGCGCGCAGATGGTGAGCTCGTTCTTCGTCATGAACGTGCCCGACTGCGACTTGGGCCACCACGGCACCTTCATCTTCTCCGACTGCGGCCTGGAAGTGCAGCCCGACGCCGATCGCCTGGCCCAGATCGCCATCAACGCCGAGGCGGCGTGGCGGTCGCTGTTCGCCGATGCCGAGCCGGTCATCGCCATGCTGTCGCATTCCTCCTACGGCTCGGCCAAAAACGACGATTCCGACAAGGTGGTGCGCGCGACGGCCAAGGTGAAGGAGCTCGTGCCCGAACTCGCGGTAGACGGCGAGCTGCAGCTGGACGCCGCCATCGTTCCCGAGATCGGCGCGGCGAAGGCGCCGGCCTCTCCTGTCGCGGGTCGCGCCAACGTACTCGTGTTCCCGGACATCGATGCGGGCAACATCGGCTACAAGCTGGTGCAGCGCTTGGCGAAGGCCGAGGCGCTCGGCCCCATCCTGCAGGGTATCGCCGCCCCGGTGAACGACCTGTCGCGCGGCTGCTCGGCCGACGACATCGTGGGCGTGGTGGCCATCACCGCCGTGCAGGCGCAGGGGAAATAGCGCTCCTTCTTGCCTTTCCATCCCTCCGGGCGCGAGGTGGCCGAGGGGGTGTCGTGCTCAGACAACATTGAAGTGCAGGGCTCGACGCGGGTCGTCTCATTTTTCTATGCACTTCAATGAACTGCGCGCGGCACCCCCTCGGCCACCTCGCGCCCTGCTCTTCTGGGATTGGGCGGATTTCTCCTCTCTACCCTTTTTTCTCTTCTCTCTCGATGCCGAGTTTCTCGAAGAGTTCGTCGCGGCTGTGGACGCCGAGCTTCTTGTAGACGTGGCGGATGTGCGACTTCGCCGTGCCGTTGGCCACGACCATGGCAGAGGCCACCTCGCTGGCCGAGCACCCCTCTAAGAGCAGCGTGAGCACCTCCTTCTCGCGCTCGCCCAAACCGCAGGCGGCGGCCACGCGATCCACTTTGGCGCGACGGGCCGCATCGAGATCTCCCGTCGCCTGCTCGCCCTCGAAAAGCTCCGCCGAACGAATCGGCGTGACGCCCCGTCTCACGAGGATGATCATGGCGGCGTTGGCAGCCAGAATAGACAGCAGAACCATGATGTTCGACGCGAATTGCTCGACGAGCGCGAAGCAGAGCGCCATGCCCAGGCGGCCGACGAGGCATCCGGCGGCGAAGGCCACCATAAGGCCCGTGAAGGCCGCAAGAGTGTGCCGCCGAGTCCCCTGCGCGCTGGCGCACAGGAGCACGACGGCATAGGCGAGGAAAAGGAACATGCCAAGCGCCGCCAGATCAAAGGAAAGCGCAGGCTCGAGGTGAAGATAGGAGGCGGCTATGACGGCCACGATGATAGCGGGCTCAGCGATGGTCGTCAGCGGGAGGACCGCCGCATTTGCCAAGAGCACCACGGCGCAGATGAGCAGCATCGGAGCGAAGAAATCCCCCGAAGCATAAGAAGCGCTGTCGCCCCCGATACCGGCAAAGGCGATGGCCGTGATGAAGGAGAAGCTGAACAGAAACGTCGCCGAGGCCGGGTAGCGGAAGGCATCCGCCGGCACGGCCGCGGGCACAGCCGCGGGCACAGCCGCGTCGTCTTCCTCCTTGGCCTGCTCCGAGCGCAGCTTGCGAGAGAGCACGAACGTCCCCACGAACATGAGCACTCCCATGCACACGCACAGCTTCACCGCCTCCAGGCCCGAGAACACCCAGATGACGAAGGAGGCGAACACGCCCGCCAGCACGATATTCCAAATCACCGAAAAGGAGCGCCGATCGATATGCACGGCGAACCACGAGGTCATGGCCACGGGCAGATAGACGCCGAAGATAGCGCCGCAAACCCAGTTGACAGGCTCGGGCACGTGGATGCCCGCCCCGAACAGCGCGCAGTACAGCACCAAGGTCGCCTGCACGAGCAGGGCCAGAACCCAAAGCAATCGACTGCCCACGACGAGCCGTCCCCCCCGTCGCAACCTCCAACCAAGCATAAGCGCGCAGAGGAGCTCGGCGACATAGGAGGCATCAGTATAGGAGAACATAAACGCCGTAGTGTGCCACATAGACGGCCAGAAGTACACCTGACCCACGAAGGCCAAGTTGCAGGCCAGGCCCACGAACAAGCTAATGGATCCAGCGCCCCTGAAATGCTCCTCGAACCCGAGGCGCAGCCCCGCGATCGTATTCCACAGACGTTTCATCGCTTACCCCTCCTCTTTTTTGCTATCCCCCATGAAACCACAAATAGCAGATGAGCGCCAGCAGCAAAAATGGCAACCTTTCCTCATTTCCAGAAAGGTGGGTTAGCAAGGTGGGTTAGCAAGTTCCACCACCGCTAACCTACAGGTTATCTCTCACGCTAACCTCAGCGCCGACGCTAAAGTGACCAGTGTGATCGGGGACACCGCGATCCCCGGAGCGCCGGAGCGAATGCGTCACGCGACGTCTTCGCCAGACATCAACCCGGCGCGAAGACACCGACCACAAGGGAGTGGAAAATGGGAAAATACACCCGCCGACAGTTCATCACCAGCGCTGGTGTCGGCATGGCCGCCGTCGCCGGCCTCGGCCTTGCCGGCTGCGCGCCGCAGACCCCGGCCGATAAGGCCATGGCCAACACGGGCAACGGGGGAACCACCTTCGCCGACACCATCGCTTGGGACGGCGAGTACGACGTCGTCGTCATCGGCTTCGGCGGTGCCGGTGCCGTGTCCGCCTGCTACGCCGCCGACGCCGGCGCGAAGGTGTTGCTCATCGATAAGGCCCCTCAGGGCATGGAGGGCGGCAACACGCGCTTCTGCGGCCAGATCATCCTGAACTCCGACGACAAGGAGGCCATGCTCGCCTACAACAAGGCCATGGCCGGCGATTTCGCCGTCGACGACGAGCTCATGGACGCCTACGCCGAGGGCCTCACCCAGACGAAGACCATGCTGCGCGACTTCTTCGGCGTCCCCGAGGAGAACTTCCTCGATTGGAAGGAGGACTCCTCCGCCCAGCCGATGATCGCCATGTTCGTCCCCGAGTATCCCGAGCTCGAGGGTGGCGATGCCCTGCACGTGCTGACCGTGAGCGACAACGTGTGCAACTCCGCTCTGTGGAAGACCTACCGCAACAAGGTCATGTCCATGAGCGACAACATCGACGTGTGGTACATGTCCCCGGCCACGAAGCTCTTCCAGGATCCGGTCAGCCGCGCCGTCATCGGCGTGGAGATCGACAAGGCCGGCGAGACCGTGAACATCCGCGCCAAGAACGGCGTCGTCATGACCATGGGCGGCTTCGAGAACAACAAGCAGATGGTCGAGGACTTCCTGGGCCTCACCAAGAGCACGCCGGCCGGCACCCTGTTCAACACCGGCGACGGCGTGAAGATGGCCATGGGCGTCGGCGCCGATCTGTGGCACATGGAGGCCTATGAGGGCAACTGCTTCGCGCTCGGCGGCATCTCCTTCGTGGTGAACGAGGATCAGCACGCCAAGACGTTCAACGACCTGCGCAACCTCTCCGGCAGCGTCATCGTCGTGGGCAACGGCGGCGAGCGTTACCTGCGCGAGGACGTGTACAACCGCCACGGACACGTGCCGAGCAACGGCGACTGGGTGAACGTGAAGCGCCCGCGCAACACCTACATGGTGTGGGACGCCGCCCAGAACGAGGCCATTGCCGAGTACCACGGCATCCCGGCCGGCTTTGAGGATCAGGTCGTCTCCGCCGCCACCATCGCGGAGCTTGAGGCCGCGCTCGGCATCCCGGCCGGCAAGCTGGAGCAGACCGTGACCGACTTCAATAAGATGGCCAACGATGGCTACGACCCGGCCTTCTTCCGCGCCGCCGAGACCATGCGCGCCTTCGGCGAGGGCCCCTTCTACGCCATCGAGATGATCCAGGCCTTCCTGAACACCCAGGGCGGCGCCCGCCGCAACGCCCGCGCCGAAGTCGTGGGCACCGACGGCGAGCCCATTCCGCACCTCTACTCCGCCGGCGAGTTCGGCGGCATGACCCCGTACCAGTACAACGGCGGCGGCAACATGGCCGAGTGCCTCATCTTCGGCCAGCTGGCCGGCGTGGGCGCGGCGGCCGAGAAGGATCCGCTGCCGGTGCTCCCCATGGGCGTGGCCTCCGAGATCGTCTATACCCAGGGCAGCGGCAGCCACGAGGTCGATCCCGATCCGGCCGCTTCCGCAAAGCTCGGCGAGAACGAGTATCTCGGCACCTCCACCCTGTGCATGGGCAACGAGCTTGCCGTGAAGGTGAAGATGGAGGGCGACAAGATCGCCGCCATCGACATCGTGCAGCAGCAGGAGACCGCCGGTGTGGGCAGCTTGGCTCTCGAGGCCCTGCCGGCCCGGATCATCGAGGCCCAGTCCACCGAGGTCGACGCCGTTGCCGGCGCTACCGTTTCCTCCACGGCCCTGAAGGACGCCGTGAACAACGCACTCGCCCAGGTGAAGTAGCTCGCCTGATGCGATAGGGGCACCATCAAGCGCCCCGCACCCCTCCCCACGAAATCGAGGCTCAAAGCGGGCCTCGATTTCGTTTTCTAGCCCCGAATCGACGGTTGTTTCATCAGAACCGTCGATTCGGGGCTGACATTTTCCCAAAACGGCCTAATTTGGAAGAAAAGAAGCCCCGGATCGACGATGTTGATAGAACAACCGTCAATCCGGGGCTAGCTTATATCTGAGCCTCAGGTGCCTAGACCAGCTCCGTGATCTCGAGCGTACCCTCCTTCACCAGCTGATAGGTGTCGCGGGCGATCATGTACTCCTCATCGGTGGGGATGATGACGATGCGCACCTCGGAATCGTCCGTGGAGATCTCGCGCTCGCCGCGCAGACCGGCTCGGTTCTTCTCCAAGTCGATCTTGATGCCGAGCGGCTGCAGACCCGCGAAGATCATGCGGCGCATCTTGTCGCAGTTCTCGCCCACGCCGGCCGTGAGCACGATGGCATCGACGCCGCCCATGACGGCGATGTACTGGCCGATGTATTTCTTCGCGGAGTTCGAGTACATGTCGTAGGCGAGCTGGGCGCGCTCGTCGCCCTCCTCGGAGGCCTGGCGCACGCTGCGCAGGTCGTTGGAGATGCCAGAGATGCCCAAAAGCCCGCTCTTCTTGTTCATGAGGTCGTTCACCTCGGCCGCCGTGAGGTTCTCCTTCTCCATGATGAAGGGGACGATGGCCGGGTCGATGGCGCCGCAGCGGGTGCCCATCATAAGGCCATCGAGAGGCGTGAGACCCATGGAGGTGTCAACGGCCACGCCGTGGTCGATGGCGGAGATGGAGCAGCCGTTGCCCAGATGGCAGGTGATGAGCTTCAGATCCTCCAAGGGCTCGTCCATGAAGGCGGCCGCGCGCTCGGCAATGTAGCGATGCGAGGTGCCGTGGGCGCCGTACTTGCGGATGGCGTGCTTCTCGTACAGCTCGTAGGGCAACGGGTACATGTAGGCCTTCGGCGGAATGGTCTGGAAGAACGAGGTGTCGAAGACGGCCACCATGGGCTTGCCGGGCATCTGCTCGCGGCAGGCCTCGATGCCCATGAGCGCGGCCTTGTTGTGCAGAGGAGCGAGCTCTGCCAGTTCGTCGATCTTGGCGACGACATCGTCATCGATGAGCACGGAGCGATCGAAGTACTTGCCGCCCTGCACTACGCGGTGCCCCACGGCGTCGATGTCGTCCAAAGAGTCGATGGCCTTGGTGGGGCCGCTCGTCAGCGCCTCCAACACGAGGGCCATGGCGGCGTTGTGATCGGGCATGGGCGTGTCGATGACCACCTCATTCTCGTCGATGCCGTGCTTGTGGAAGGCCTCGGCGGAACCGACACGCTCGCAGATGCCCTTGGCGAGCACTTCATGGGTTTCAACATTGATGAGCTGGTACTTCAGAGAGGAAGAACCGGCGTTGAGGACGAGGACGTTCAATGACTTACCTCCTAATCAATAGTTTCCCCTATTTTAGGAGTGCACGCAGGGCGCGTCGCACCTGCTCGCGTCCTTATCGGCAAGCGGAGCGCCGCTCACCGATTGACGTCCCGTCATCTTTTCCGTTGAATTGCGGAGGCGGCTCCCCGTAGGGGGCGACCTTGGTCGCCCCTTCCAACTGAAGACATCATTCCGGTCGAATGGGCAGACCAAGGTCTGCCCCTACGGAATCTGTCGCGCCGTCACCGTTCTAGGAGAGGGTCGTGTCCTGGGTCTCGTCGTCGGGGGCGGCCACCAGCTCGCCCATGAGCACCTCCACCTGCTGCTCGGCGGCGCCCAAGCGCTTCTGCAGCGAGCCCAAGAGCACCACGCCGCGCTCGTAGGCGGCGAGGGACTCCTCCAGTTCCAGCGTATTGCTCTCCAGCACGGAGACGATGGACTCCAGCTCGCTCAAGGCCTCGCGGAAGGTCAGCTCTTCCACCGGCTTCTTCTCGTCAAGGTTCGCGGCATCGCTCATGGCGCTTCCTTTCTCATCGTTGCGTGTATCACTCGTCGCTGCGCGTATCGTCAGCCCCAGGCCTCGACGGCGCTGTGGATGCGGCGGACGTCGTTCACCGTGCAGTCCAGCTCACCGTCGGAGAGGGTCACCACGAGGCGCTCCCCCGCCGCGACGCCGTCCACCGAGCTCACCACTCGGCCGTCCTCCCCCTTGGCCATGGCGTAACCGCGGCCGATGATGGCCAGAGGCGACAGATCGTGCAGGCGCGCCGCGCTCACGGCCACCGACGCGCGATAGGGGTCGGTCATCGCCGCGCCGGCGCGCATCAGGCGCCCCCGGGCCCCATCGAGCTGCTGACGGGAGCGCTCGCCGAAGTGCTCGCCGAGGTAGCCGAGGCGCCCTGCAGCGGCGCCCACCGCTCCTCTGGGCGCCGAGAGCAGCCCGGGCAGCATGCGGCCCAGCGCCTCGCCGATAAGCCCCAGTCTGTGGCGATCCTCGCGCAGCGCCTCCGGCAGCGCGCGGCCGAGGCGGTCGGACAGGTCGTCCAAGGCCAGCGCCTCGCCGTCGAACAGGCGCGTCGGCTCGCGGAACAGCGGCAGGGAAGCCACCCGTTCCATCTTGATCGACAGCGCGTCCAAACGACGGCTCTCGGCATGGCCCATGGCGGCGCCGAGCCCCTGGATGCGGGCGGCGATCTCGCCCTGAGCCGGCGCCACGGCCTCAGCGGCCGCCGTGGGCGTCGAGGCCCGCACGTCGGCCACCATATCGGCGATGGAGGTGTCCGGCTCATGCCCGATGCCCGTCACCACGGGCACGGGACAGGCGGCAATGGTGCGCGCCAGCCGACGGTCGTTGAAGGGCATGAGATCCTCGAAGGATCCGCCGCCGCGCACGAGGAGCACCACCTCAGCGCCGGCAAAGACCACCTTGGCCAGACCGTCCACGAGCCCGTCGGCCGCCCCGGGGCCCTCCACGGGAACGCCGGCGAACAGGATGCGGGCCAGAGGATAGCGCCTGCGCAGGGTTCGCAGCACGTCGTGGACGGCGGCGCCGCGCGGCGAGGTGACGAGCCCTATGGCCTCGGGATAGGCGGGCAAAGGACGCTTGCGGGCCGGATCCATCAGTCCCATGGCCTCGAGCTCCCGCGCCAAGTTGGCCACCTGCAGCCGCAGCTGTCCTTCGCCGGCCAACGACACCGAGAACACGTCGAAGTTCATGCGCCCCTTGGCCGCGTACAGCGAGAAGCGCCCGGTGAGCTCCACCAGGGCGCCGACGGAAAGCGCCACGCCCGAGGCCTGGTAGCGGTTCATCCACATCATGCACGGAAGCGAGGCCTTCTCGTCCTTCACGGTGAAGTACACGGCCTTGTAGCCGGGCTTGTCGTTCACCTCGGAGACCTCGCCCACCAGGCGCACCACGACCTCTTCCAGGGCGTTTTTGGCCAGGCCCATGGCCGCCGACACCGACAGCGCCGGGGCGACCTCCTCTTCCGTTGTCGTCTCGCGCTCTTCCACCGCCACAGCAGGCTCCGTTTACTCCTGGCGCTGGCCGAGCAGCCACAGAAGCTGCAGAATGGAGGTGAGGGCGGCGGCCAGATAGGTGAAGGCGCAGGCGCGCAGAACGTCGAAGGCGCCCTTGCGCTCCTGGGCGGGCAGGCCGATCTGGCCCATGTAGACCATGGCGCGCTGGGAGGCGTTGAACTCGACGGGCAGGGTCACCAGCTGGAAGAGCACCACCACCGCGTACATGATGATGGCCGCGGTGGTAAGACCGGCGATGTTCAGGACGATGCCGGCCATGAGCAGGAAGATCCAGGCGTTCGAGGCCAGGTTCACCGCCGGCACGATGGCCCCGCGGATCTTCATGGGCGTGTAGTCCTGGGCGTACTGGCAGGCATGGCCCACCTCATGGCAGGCCGTGGCCGTGGCGGTGATGGTGCGCCCGTCGAAGGCCTCGGGCGAGAGCGTCACCGAGTTGCTGCGCGGGTCGAAGTAGTCCTGGCCCGGGCCGCCGCGGAAGACCTGCACATTCGAGATGCCGTAGTAGGAAAGCATCTGGCGCGCCGCCTCGGCGCCGGTCAGCCCCGTGGAGTTCGCCACATGGGAATAGGTCTTCAGTTTGTGGTTCACGTACCACTGGGCGCCCATGCCGATGACGAGCGTCGCGACGATGAGCATGAGGTAACTGCTGGAAATCATAGGGTTCTCCTTGCGTATGCCTTGCATTTTTGGCAGTCAATTATAGGCATGGGAGCGCCCCGGTCGCCCGGGAGGCGCCGAAAGCGTGAAAGATACGTAACCGCCTCAGGAACGCGGCGTCACCACGAGTCCTTCGGGGCCGAGGGACAGGGCGAGCCGGCCGGCGAGAAGCTCCAGCAGCTCGTCCCCCACCATGGCGCGGCGCCAGCCGCGCAGCACATCGACATCGGCGGTGTAGCCCCGGGCGACGCGGGCGAGCTCCGTCCGGGAGGCCAGCGTCTGCATGGCGATGTCGTTCTCCTTGGCGCGCAGCCGCACGAGCGCCTCCATGAGATCGAGCTCGGCATCGACGTTGCGCTCGCTCTTCGGCGACTTGTCCAGCTCGGGCCACGTATCGGGCGCGGCATCGAGACCCCGGACGAGCACGGTGGCCACGGCCCGGGCGTCCCGAGTGTTCAGCTTCTCGCGCACGCCGCGGATCAGGAACAAATCGTCGATGGTGCGGGACTCGCGACGGCAGGCCTCGACGATCTGCTCGTCGGTGAGCACCCACTTGCGCGGCATATCGCGCTCCTGAGCCGTCACCTCGCGCCAGCACGCCACCTCCCGCGCCGCCGAGAGCTGCCGGCGCGTAAGCTGGCCCACGCGCTTGAGCCGCTTGTAGCGCTCGAAGGGGTCGCTCTCGTAATGAGCCGGGTCGCTCATGGCGGCGAAGTCGTTGTCGAGCCAGTGCAGACGCCCCTTCGCCTCCAACTTCTCCACCATGATGCGGTACATCTTCGGCAGATAGATCACGTCGTCGGCAGCGTATTCCAGCTGGGAGGTGGAAAGGGGCCGGCGCGACCAGTCGGTGAACGAGTCGCTCTTCTTCAAGTTCACGCCGCACAGGCTGTGCACCAAAGGCCCGTAGCCGATCTGCTGGGTGTGGCCCAAAAGAGTGGCCGCCACCTGGGTATCGAACAGGGGCGCAGGCAAAACGCCCAGCTCGCGATAGAGGATCTCCAAATCCTGGCCTCCGGCGTGGAAGAGCTTCACGATGGAAGAGTCGGTAAGCAGCGGGGCGAGCACCTTCATGTCCTCGATGGCGAAGGGATCCACGACGGCCACTTCCGCATCCGTAGCCAGCTGAATGAGGCAGAGGTTCGCATAGTAGGTCTTCTCGCGCAGAAACTCCGTATCAATGGCCAAGACCGACGACGAGGCCGCTCTGCGCACGAAGGCCTCCAGGTTTTCTTGGCTTGCAATGTATTCCACGACGGTCCTTGTCTGTAAGAGATGAGGTTGTAGTACCATCCTATAATAGCAAGGGAAAGGATTTATGTGAAACTCCTCATCGTGAACAACCTGGCCTCCGGCTTCCGCGACGGGGCCATTTACGACTTCATGCGCGCCTTTGCGTCCGACGGCGACGAGATTTGCGTGCGCTGCACCGACGGTAACACCGACCTCGCCGATTTTCTGCGCGACGCCGAGAATTTCGACGCCGTGGTAGCCGCCGGCGGCGACGGCACGGTGGCCTCGGTGGCCTACCTTTTGGCCGAGACGGGCATCCCGCTGCTCCCCTTCCCCGCTGGCACCGCGAATCTGCTCGCCATGAACCTCGCCTCGCCGGCCGAGCCCCACGCGCTCGCCCATCTCATGCGCGAGCAGCGCCTCATGGATTTCGACATCGGGGAGATCGAGCTCTCCAATGGCGAGCGCTTCGGATTCTCCATGATCGCGGGAGCCGGCTACGACGCCGCCATCATGGAGGGCGCGGAGCCCTCCAAGCGCCTTCTGGGCCCCATGGCCTACTTCACGGCGGCCTTCGCCAACTTCGCGCCGCAGTTCTCCCGCATCACGCTCACCATCGACGGGAAGACCGTCGAGACCCAGGGCGTGGGGGTGCTCGCCATCAACTTCTCAAAGCTGCAGTTCGACATCTCGCTCGTCCACGAGAACCTGCCGCGCGACGGCATGTTCGACATCGTGGTCATGAACACCCACGACGCCGTGGGGCTTATCCCCGCGATCTTGAGCTGCATGCTCGACCGTGCCGGCGAGTTCCCGAGCCGCCCCGACGCCATGGAGGTGTTCCGCTGTCGGGAGTGCACCGTCGTCGCCGATCCGCCGCTGGCGGTGCAGTACGACGGCGAGGTCACCGGCACCATGACCCCGTTCACCGTGCGCATGCTGCCCGAGGCGGCCCGCTTCGTCGTGAGCGAGGAGTGCCTGGCCCTCTACGGCGAGGAGAGCGCCACGCCGCTCGACCTCGACTAGGGCCGCGCACGACGGGGACCAGCCCTGACGGCCAAAGATTCGTTGCCCCTCCTCGCCTTTCGCCCGTGAATTCCCACCCATTCCTTCCACGCAAAAAGCGGCCCCGGAATTGCTCCAGGGCCGCTTTCTCGTCTCAGTTGAAGCGCCGCTACACGAGGCCGGGCGTCGTCACCAACAGGAAAATGGACAAACAGGCCGCCGCGACGATGATGACAAGCACCACCTTGTCCAGCGTGCTCTGGAAGTACTTCTCGCCGCGTTCCCTCTTGCCCCAGATGTACATGAGGATGCCGGGCACGTACAGCAGGCACATGAGGATGACGCCGAGCACGCCCGCGGCCCAGGACAGAAACAGGCTGTAGACGACGCCCACGCAGCCCAGGATGCGCCACATCAGGATGGGGCCGTTAAGACGCCCCTTGAACGCGTCGGGCTCTTTGAAGGCCACCTTCGCGAAGTAGGCGGCCGAAAGCAGGTACGGCAGAAGGATCATACCGGCGGACAGCGTATAGAAGAACTGGTAGGTGGAATCGGTGAACAGCCAGGTGATGAGGAACAGCTCGATGATGATGTTCGTCACGACGAGGGTGACCACTGGCGCGCCCTTGTCGTTGGTCTTGGCGAAAGCCCTAATGAACACGCCCTCCTCGGCGGCCTCGAAGGGTGACTCGCTGGCGAGCACCGTATAGCCGAGCATGGCGCCGATGAGCGAGAGCGACACGGCAAAGTTGATCAGCACGGCGCCCCAATCGCCCACGGCGGCCTGCATCACGTAGGCCAGAGCCGGATTCTCGAGGTTGGCCAGCTCGGAGAGCGGCATGACGCCCATGGAGAGGATGGACACCGTCAGGTACAGCGTCAGCACGCAGATGAACGCGATGATGGTGGCCTTGCCCACGTCCTTCGCCTTCTTGGCGCGGCCGGAGATGGCCACCGCACCCTCGATGCCGATGAACACCCAGATGGTCACCATCATGGCCGTCTGTACCTGGTCGACGAAGGCCAGCGACGGGTCGGCTCCAGTGGTGAGGTTCGCGATGAAGATGTCGGGCTTGAAGGCGCCGATGAAGATGATGGCGATGATGCCGATGAGCAGGGGCACGAACTTCGAGATGGTGATGACCGCGTTGATGAGGGTCACCTCGCTGATGCCGCGGCTCACAAGGAAGGCGTAGAACCAGATGATGCAGGAGGCTCCGATGACGGCGTAGAGGTTCGTGCCGTTACCGAAGATCGGGAAGAAGTACGACAGCGCGCCGAACAGAAGCGCCGAGAAGCTGACCGTGCACAGAAGGGCCGAGATCCAGTAGCCCCAGGCACTGTTGAAGCCGAGGAAGTCGCCGAATCCCGTGGCGGCGTAGGTGTAGATGCCGCCCTTGAGGTCGGGCTTAACCCGGGAAAGCGCGAAGAACGTCATAACGAGGCAGAACACGCCGATGGCGGAAATGCCCCAGGCGGTCAGTATCGCCCAGCCGCTCGCGCCGCCGGCCGCCGCATCGCCCGACAGCGAGAACACGCCCGCGCCGACGATGAGCGTGATGACCGTGGTGACCATTCGAAACAAGCCGATGCCCTTGGGGTTGGTCACCCCGTCCGCTGCGGCCTGGGGCACGGCGGCCCCTGTCGTGGTCATTGATTCTGTGCTCATGGAAAGACCAACTCCTCGGTAGGGGAACATTGAGAACAATGATACCCCAGGTGAGGTTATTTCGCTTCCACAACTTTTCCACGTAAGGGCGGCGTTACAAAATCAGAGCGGCATAACATGCCATCTGCGAAAACTTCAGCTCATATTGCTCGAAACTCAAACTCAAACGTAGCAGATGCTCACCAATTAGAAATAGCTGCAACTCGCACTTCGCGAGGACTAACCAATAAAAGGCGTTTCTCGACTCGATCAATCGCGTGTTTTGCAGTATTTTGCTTAATTAGTCCTTCATTTGCAGTAGCCGCAAACTCGACCTTGTCTTTGCCCATTTTTGTCACAACCAACGCGATGTTCATGTTGGCCACACCAGCACCAACTACTGCCACGCATTCCATCCCATCATCCGACTGTTCAATGACCTTGCCGACTTCCATGAATGCCTCGGCAAGCTTCTTCGGCGTACAGTCCTTCACCTCAACGGTTGCATAAGCACTGCCGTCAATCAGCTTCCTCACGGACTTGTCGGTAACGACGAACCCGTAGTCAGCCCCGTAGCGCCTCAAGGCCTCCTCGAGCTTTTGTGCTACTTCTTTCTCGTCACTCATCTAAACCACTACCTCCCAACTCCAAAGCGATGTCCATGACCACGGAATCGATGCTTTCCTCCATTAAATCCTCGCTGGGCGCCGCGATGCGCGGGCGTATTTTTACCTGCTCGTTCGCAAGTGGCTCGATGATACCTCTCGCATGCCAGTACCTGTCCTTGCTTGAATGCATCTTCTTCAATGCCTTCTCGTTAATCTTAGCCACAAGCTTGTCCGATATCTTCTCGGCCTCGTCTTGGCTCAGGAGGTACTCCTCGCTTACGTCCCGGAAGGCTGCCTGTATCAACCTGATCATCTTGTCGGTATCTGAGTCGAAGAACTTGCCGGTAGCCTTGTCGATTAGCACGCCAAGCCCACCGCCAGCAACCAGAGAACCCACAAGACCGCCCACGACCGTGCCGACGCCGGGAAGCACCATCGTGCCCACGGTCGATCCGCCGAGCCATCCCGCCGTGCCCCCGACAACCGTTGTGGTCGTCTTGGCGAAGTTGACCGCCAGCTGCGCCCCGGAGATCCTGCCGAGCACTATGTCCTTGACGTCGAACGACGTCAGCACCGCGGTGGTCACCACAGCCGTGATAGCGTTGCCCTTCAGCAATTTGGCGGCGCTGTTGATCGCAGCCCCTCCCGTAAGCGTGGTTCCGCTCCTGAAGGCGTTCGCCAGCGCTGCGTAGGCCTTGGGGCTCAGGGTCTTCGCCAACGCCTGAAAGCTGGGGGTCATCGCGCCGCTGATGCTGGACTTAGCGATCTGGCTTGCCAGGACGGTCGTGACCAGCGTCGTACCGCCTATCTTGATTCCGCTGAATGCAGCGTTCTTCAATGCAACGGTCGGCTCCTCGCCATTCCATATGCTAATGGCCAAGGTTATGGAGGCGCTTACCCCGAAGGCCGAGAGGGAGATGACGGCTCCGGACTTCGCGTCATAGATGATGGAGTCCAGGTTCCCGGCTTTGGCGATGTTCTTCGCTTGCTGGTAGGTGAAGTGTCCCGGCTGCACTATCTCCTTGGCCTTCTCAGGATCCGTGACTCCTTTGACCTGCCCGTTTTCGATTTTGCCGGCCATCGCCTTGCGCGCATCTTCGATGGTGTCGGAGGCCACCTCGATGACCATGGGCTTTCCGTTGCTGTCGAAGTAGCGGAACTCGCCGCTGCCGCCGTTCTCGAAGCAGCCGTTTATGCTCGTTCTTCCGGTCGCGCAGTACTTCGATTGGATTAGAACCTTTGCCCCGTCCGGCTGGTGGATCGCCCTATCAGGGCCGTTCTTGACGTTGTTATCGCCCTCGATGGTAGCTTTCTTGCCATGCAGGCGGTCCTCTAGATTGTTTGCTCTTTCCGCGGCGAATCCGTGGCCTTGCCGAGCATGGAACCTCTCTTCGTCGTACACCTTATTGACGACGCCCCTGCTCCCGACGGTCAGGCCGCCTACTTCTATTCCAGCAGCTTCGTTCTCGTACTCCAGATTGACTCGGCTGTATTCCTCTGCCGCGGCACGGTTGATCCTCTTGATACTTTTGATGAGCTTTGTGATGGCCTCGCAGTCTACGACGTCGCATTTCCACAAATAATCGGCGTTGCTATCGAGCTCAAATTTTACCCCGTAGTCGAATCCTTCCTCAGTTCTCAATATCGCGATTCTACTAACCTCGTCGTACCAGACCTTCTGAGGTTTATTGCGACCGCCGTAGAAATAAGCTTTTGTGTCGCACACTAGAATGCCCGCAGTCGCATCGTGCCTCTTTGATACGTCGACGAGACCGATAACTCTATTCCAATCAAGCTGTGCCGCATATTGGTTGAGCCGATTAGCAATCATCTTTCTTGTGCCATCATTTAAAGTTCGAGTAAATATACAGGACATGCCATCGTTAGCCCGACAGCATCTCCCAAACTCCTGCTGTATTTCTATGAAAAACAGCATAGATTTTTCAGTATCTTTTTATAACTATCACGAACCGTCAATATATCCCTGTTTATAAGGGTTTGACGGTTTTTTTCTTCTCGCAGGTCTACCGTGGAACTGGTCGTAATCCCTTATATTTTCACTCGAAAACGTTGTATAAATCGTTGTAAATCATGCTACAAGGCTTCGCATTTCTCTGTTTGCTCCTGCCTCTGACGCATGAGCGTATAAGTCCAGCGTTATCGTTATGCTTGCATGTCCCATGATATACTGTAAATTCTTCGGGTTCATGTTCTTCTGTGCAAGCTGTGTGCAGAACGTATGTCTTAGGCTGTGGGGCGTTATCCTCGGCAACGGCGTTTTCTCATGACTCTTGTTATACTTCTTTACAACGCCATTCAGTACCGATTTATAATTGCTCTCCTGCATAGGCTTTCCACTAGGGCTGATGAACAGAAAATTGTGGTAGCCGTCTATCTCCTTGAGTGTCGGCTTCTGCTTCCTTTTCAGCACCCTCTTAAAGGCTTTCTCTGTTTCCTCGCTCATAGGCACGTTGCGGAAACCGCTCTTTGTCTTTGGCTCTGCTATGTAGAAACCGTCCTTGTCCCTAAGTAACTGATGATTGATACGGATTGCATGGTTCTTGAAATCAATATCGCTCCTTGTCAGTCCGCACAGCTCCGAGATACGCAAGCCTGTTTTCAGCAGGATAAGCACATCATCATGATACTTCTGATAGGTTCTGTCCTGCTCCATGAAGTCTAACAATCTTGCTTCCTGTTCCTCGCTCAATGCGACTTTCGGCTTGCTGTCGTCCTCTATGACCTCGCTTAGCTGGAAATTAAAAGGGTTCTTCCTTACATAATCGTCCTCTATTGCCATGTGGAATGACGCTTTCAGGGAACGCTTGTAGTTATTGATTGTCTTGTAGGAAAAACCGTTCTCTTTCATTCTGACCGCCCATTCCTTAGCGTCTGACGGCTTTATGCTGTCTATGCTCCTTGCTCCCAGTTTGTCCTGTTCCAACGCTTCCATGAGGTATTTACGCCCCTGTTGGGTGCTTTTCTTCACGTTCGGTCGTTGGGCGTTCTTTTTGGCGTATAGCTGGCACAAGGTCATCTTGCTTCCCTTTGTGTCGATACCGTCATATAAATCACGCTGTATGATACGCTCTTTTTCCCTTAGCGACAAGTCCTCACGCTTTCCTGCTGGTGTCTTGTCCGTAGGCAACAGCTTCCATGCGTAGACATACTTTGTTTTTCCCAGTGCGTCCACATATTTATAGGTGTACCTGCCGTCTTGTCTTTGGCTCTCTCCTCTGTATAAGATACGGTTTCTGTTATCCCGTCTTTTTGCTGATGACATTCTTTCTTAACTCCTTTCAAAGTAAGAAAGAGCCTTGCTGTAACGACTTATACACATCTTATCACACACAAGGCTCTTTTTCACTAGATTTGTTCCAATCGGTCTATGACTTTTTCAAATTTCTTTTTCTTGATGAGCATACGGTTTCCGTTCATCACAACACATTCCTCTTTGTATTCGTTGGCAAGCTGGCGGAGCTTGTTCTCCCCGATACGGAAATAACTGGACGCTTCCTCTATCGTCATGAGGTATCTTTCCCATAACGGCATACTTAAATCGTGCATAGATATGACACCTCCTTTCCTCGTAGTTTTGAAGCGGTCAGACGGCTTGTGTCAAAGCCCACAGGGATTGCACCTCTGCATGGTTCTCATGTAGCCGTACCCATTGCGTGCGACGCTCTGAACGCTCAAGCTGTGGCTGTACGGGAGTATCATTATCAGAC